>JAEEGK010029537.1_pt1 | contig 10923 bp, 3 predicted proteins | sample 8958771 | NCBI WGS metagenome assembly JAEEGK01 (sample SAMN16246547, study PRJNA631951) | gut metagenome | biome: gut microbiome; feature: rumen; material: SC-attached | host: Bos | place: Iran: Karaj | collected 2018-10 | reverse complement strand
AAAAAAGTTAATGACAAAAATGAAAATGATGAATTAATTAAAAGTTTAATATTAGAAAATGAAATATTAAAAAAATTAAACAAAAATAAAATAACTCCTAATCAAGCATTAAATTCTTTATTAAATATTTTAAATAATCAAAGAGGAAAATTAGATTCTTTAACTGAAGAAAATAAAATGTTATATATTAGTATAAATCGATTAAGAAATTCTGTTAAAAGTTTGTCTCAAAAAAATAATAATTTTCATAATAATTTCAATTTGGAAAGTATTAATAGCATAAAAAAAGTTAATTTTAAACCAAATAAAATGCTTTCATTTTCAAATTTAAAAAATAATTTAACTGGTAAAAATACTATAACTTATAATAGTAATAGTGGGTTTACGACTAATAATTCAATGGATAGAATAAATATTGAAAATATATTACAAATAAGTGTTACAGATTTTAAAAGAAAAAAACTAAAACCAATAAATAAAAAATAAAAGAATATAATAAAATTTTCTAATTATTTTATATAAATAATTTATATTTATATTATTTTATTAAAAAAAATATAAATATATTAGATTTGATAAAAATTATTAATTTATTATGTATATAATAAAAAATATAATATATATATAAAAAATTTTACTAAATTTATTATATTTCTATTTATATATTTTTAAACATTATAATTTTTTAAATTTAATTATATAATAAATATTATATAACACAATTTAATTAATAATGAAATGTATAATAATTATAAAATATATTTGATATAATTAAAAAGAACATAAAATATAATTTACTTATTAAAAATATAAATAAAAAAAATAAATATATAATATTAAAAGGTTTAACTTTTTAAATTTTAGAATTATAAAATTTCATTATTTTTGCTTAAAAAATTTTTATATTAAATTTAGAAAAAATAAATTAAAATATTCAATAAAATTAAAATAAAAATATAATAAATTTAAATTTATTATCTTATTATCATTAAATTTATAAAATCTATTTATTGATTATAATGTTCCTCCAGTATTACCAGTTGCAGTATTTAAAATTTGGAAAATTGCAGAACCGACAACTATAAACAAAAAAAATCCTAATAACATTGGACCAACTGGAAATTTATCCCCTTTTTTCTATTATTTTATATAAATCATAAATATTTATTCTTACCACTATTGAATTTGGAACATTTCCTCTTCTATTAACATTTTTTTGATATGTTTCACTTTTTTCTCTCATTCTTCTTGAATTCTATAATATTTTTAATAATAAAATAATCTTACCATTTTCTTAAAATAAATATATTTTTTTTAATTATTTTTAAAAAATAATTTTTCTTATCAATATTATAAAAAAACTGCATAAATAAAAAGTAGTTTAATTAAAATAGACCTTTAATATGATAATATTTTAATAAAGAAAGATATAATAAAATAATAATATGTAATTGATATATGATTTAGAAAAAATTCAAATAAAGATTTAGCAAAATTATCAAGTAATGGAAATAATAATATAACTGAAATATAAGAGTTAGAATTAATTTGATAAGATATTTATGTAAAAATGAAAAAAATGATATTTATTAGAAATCCTTTATTTAAAGTTGAGAATTAAATTTTTAATATGGTTTTTTGTATAGAGAAAAAATAAATTAAATCAATTAATATGACAGAGATGGTAATAAAGTCATTTTTATAAATATTATTAGAATATTAAAGAAATAATTTTTAGGATGTTTTAAAAATTTGACATTGGAAATATGTAAAAATTATAATTATTATTATTTTATTTAATAATAATAGTATAAATAAATTTTTATATTAATTATTAAAAATAAAATTTTTTTATTTTTGGTAAATAAATTTTTTATTATATATATTTATATATATATAATAATTTTAATTTAAATAGATTTTATTATTTAAAATTTATATAAATGTCAGAAGGAAACAATAACCAAAATAATAACAATAATTATAATAATAATAAATTTCATAATAATAAAAAATATAATAACAATAAGAATAAAAAAGAAGGGAACCACAAAAATTATAAAAAAAACTATAATTATAATAATAATAATAAATTTAATTATAATAATAATAATAATAATGATAATAATAACAATAATAATTATTATTATAATGAAAATTATAATGAAGAAGAATATTATGAAAACGATAATTATAACAATAATTATTATAATAATTATAATAATAATTATAATTATAACAAAAATTATAATCGTCATAAAAATGACCCATTTTTTAAAGACACTCATAAAAATCAACACAACAAAAAAAGAGAACATAATAGAAAACTTTATTTAGAAAACAAAGAAAAAAAGAAAACTGAAGAATATATTCAACAACAACAACAAAATGAAATAAAAAAAGTAATTGAAAATAATATTGACCCAAATTATAGTAAAGAAAATGAAAGAATTAAAGGAAAATTATTAGATATTGAATTAAAACAAGAAGAAGAAATTAATAAAGAATATAATGATGCTCAAAGAGAAAAAATAAAAAATATTATTACTGAAACATATGAACAACAAAAAGAAATTATAAAATCTATGACAAAAAATGATTCAGATAAAAAAGCAAATAATATTTTTGAAGGGCAAAATATTTTACAAAAAATTGTTTATAATAATGAAATATTTAATAATCGTCCAGAATTACTTTTTAATTTAATTAATATTTTTAATTCATTGAATAGATTAGATTTACAAAGTGAAATTACAGATTTATTAGGTTATGAACAAATGGATACAATTTCTGAATTAATTCAAAATAAAAATGAAATTATTGAATTAATTACAGTAGCAAAGGCAGCTATTGATGATAAATTAAAATTAGAAAAAAAACAAGAAAATTTACAATTATATGGTAATCTTAGTAATATTGGTGATGTTGAAATTATTAAAAGAAAAAAAAAGAATACTAATAATACTAATAATACATTAACTCAATTACAAGAAACTCAAAGAGAAAATTATTTAATATTAAAAGAACTTGGATTTAATTCGAAATATTTAAATTTTTATCAAAATGATGATGAAAATACAAATAAAAATAATAATGTAAAAGATTTTAGTTATGTTGAACCAAATCCTGTTAAACAATTTTATAATAATGAAATGAATTATTATGAACTTCATGATAAAGAACTTTATTCTACTGAAGAAATTGATAAATATAATCATAAAATTGTGAATGTTGAACCAATTTTAAAAGAAAGAGAAAAAACAGAACTTCTTCCAATTAAAAATGTTTTACCTCCTTGGGCCAAAAAATGTTTTAATTTTTTTAATTTCAATGAAATTCAATCAATTGTCTTTGATAAATCATATAATTCAGATGAAAATCTATTAATAGCTGCTCCTACTGGAGCAGGAAAAACAAACATTGCTCTTCTTACAATATTACGTGAAATTAATAAAGAATTAAAAAAAAAGGGTTATGATTATAATAACCTTCCAGAATCTTATGATTTTACTAATATAAAATGGGATTTTAAATTATTATATTTAGTTCCTTTAAAAGCTTTAGCAAATGAAATTGTTAATAAATTTAATAATCAATTAAAGTTTCTTAATATTGTTATTAATGAATTTTCAGGAGATGTTAATCTTACTCGAGATCAAATAGATAAAACAAATTTATTCATTGGAATTCCAGAAAAATGGGATTTATTTACAAGAAAAAATGATATGATTTTAAATAATAGTTTGAAATTAATGATTATAGATGAAGTACATTTATTAAATGAAGATCGTGGAAGAGTTTTAGAATGTATTGTAGCAAGAACTTTAAGAAAATGTGAATTAAATCAAAAATTCATTAGATTGGTCGGATTAAGTGCGACTCTTCCAAATTATAAAGATGTTGCTGAATTTCTTCGTGTTAAAGAAGGTTTATTTTCTTTTGATACCAGTTATCGTTCAACTCCTTTATCAATGAAGTTTTTCGGAATAAAAGAATTTATAGGTGATAAAAAGATTAAATTTTCAGAATATAAACAAATTGAAAATGAAATTACTTATGATGAAATAAAAAAATATCTAAATGAAAATAAACAAGTTCTTGTTTTTATTCATTCTAGAATAGAAACATATAATTTTTGTAAAGAATTAATTCGTTTGGCTGAAATGAATAATGAATTAAATATATTTAAAACAGAAAAATTAAAAGATTATAAAGATTTTAAAAATATTCAAAACAAACATCTCCAAGAATTAATTCCATACGGACTTGGATTTCACAATGCAGGAGTTTTAAGAAAAGATAGAAACATTATTGAAAAAATGTTTCAAAAAGGGGTAATTAATGTGCTTGTTAGTACAACTACTTTAGCTTGGGGGGTGAACCTTCCTGCATATGCATGTATAATAAAAGGAACAACATATTATGATGCAAAAGAAGGAAAAGATATAGACATTAGTATATTAGATATACAACAAATGTTTGGAAGAGCAGGTAGAGTAGATTTCGATGATAAAGGAATAGGAATAATAATTTCTCCTCAAAAAAAAATTAATAAATTCATTCAATTATTAAAAAATCAAATTAATATAGAAAGTACATTAGATTCGTTTTTAGAAGATGCACTTAATGCTGAAATTGCTATTAAAAATATAAATAGCATTGATGATGCTTTAAATTGGATAAAATTAACATATTTATCTGTTAGATTATGTTCAAGAAAAAAAAATAAAAATTTGGATGTTATTGAAGGATATATTCAAAGAGCTTTTAAAAATTTAAATCGTTGTAAACTTATAAGATATGTTAAAAAAACTGGTCAAGTTTATTGTACTGAATTAGGTAGAATTGCAAGTAATTATTATATGAATTATTTAACAATAGATAAATTTTATAATGAATTAAAAGAAGGTTTAAATGAAAAAAGTTTTTTGAATGTTTTTGCTCAAAGTAGTGAATTTGAAAACATGAAAGTTTACGAAGAAGAAAAAAAAGAACTTTTAACTTTAGATGAAAAATTAGATTTAATATCAAAAAATAAATTACAAATAATAACAGTTGATGATATTCCAAAACCTATAACTTTATTATATACATATTTAAAAATGTTTGGATATGAATTTAAAAATAGTTCTTTATTTATGGATTCAGCTTATGTGATTGACAATGCACCAAGAATAATTCGAGCTATGATGGAAATTTGTTTACATAAACATTTTATAGAAACTACAACTTTATGTTTTAATTGGATGAAATATATTGAAAGAAGGGTCCCCCCGAATACAAATCCTTTATGGCAATTTACATATGAGAGTTTAAATACAAAAGCTAATAAAGGTAAAAAAAAGGTTCGAGGTGAAATTTCTAAAGAAAATTGTTATAAAATAGATAATGCAAATTTAATTCAAATTGAAGATATTGAAAATGAAGATATATCTACTCTTTCAAGTTTATTAAATTTAAGTAAACAATCAGTGAAAGATATATATAAACTTTTAAATGTAATTCCAAATTTCCATATTAAAGTCGAATCAAAACCTTTAACAAGAACTATTTTAAATATTTCAATAACTTTGACACCTAATTTTAGATGGGTCAAAAAATATAATGGCTATGCAGAATCATTTTGGGTAATAATAGATAATCAAACTGAAATAATACATTATGAAAATTTTTTATTAACCCCAAAAGCAAATGAAAAAAGAGAATTAAAAGAATATGTTTTCACATGCGCTGTTCCTTTTGATATTGAACCAGGAGAAAGACATGCACGAATAGATAAAGTATATATTATAAATATAATAAGTGATAAATGGGTAGGTTGTCAATTTACTGAAATTATTAATTTATCTGAAATTGAAGTTCCTGAAGATTTAGATGTAAAAACTGAATTATTAGATTTATTACCTTTATCATTAAGTGCTTTACATAAACGAGAATATGAAAAAATTTTTGAAAAGTCTTTTAAATATTTTAATCCAGTTCAAACTCAAGTTTTTTATAGTGTTTATAATTCGGATGAAAATATTTTATGTGGAGCTCCTACAGGAAGTGGAAAAACTGCGATTGCTGAATTGGCTATTTTAAGGGTATTTGAAAATAATCCACAAGGGAAAATAATTTATATAGCACCATTAAAATCTTTAGGAAAAGAAAGAGTATTAGATTGGAAAGAAAAATTTGGTTTTTTAAACAAAACCGTATTAGAAATTTCAGGAGATTTTACACCTGATTTAGAAATGTTAACAAATAGTGACATATTAATAACAACTCCAGAAAAATGGGATGGTATTTCACGTAATTGGCATCATAGAATATATGTAAAAAAAGTTTCGTTAATAATAATAGATGAAATACATTTATTAGGATTAGAAAGAGGTCCAATTATCGAAGTTATTGTAAGTAGAATGAGATTTATGGCAAATAAATTAAATACAAATATACGATTTATTGGATTAAGTACAGCTTTAGCTAATTCTGTTGATGTTGCTGAATGGTTAGGTCTCAGTATAAAATATGATAATAAACGTGCACCGGGATTATTTAATTTCAGACCTGCTGTTAGACCATGTCCAGTAACTGTTCACATTGAAAGTTTTAGTGAAAAAAAATATTGTCCGAGAATGGCAACAATGAATAAACCATGTTATAATGCTATTGTAAATTTTAGTGATAATAAACCTGTTTTAGTTTTTGTTAGTTCAAGACGACAAACAAGATTAACTGCTTTTGATTTAATTGCTTTAGCAAGTAGTTCTAATTTAACGGGATTTTCAAATTTTTTAAATGTTCCAATTGATGATATTCTCCCAGAAATAAGTGAATGTGAAGATGAAGATTTAAAACATTGTTTATCTTTTGGAATAGGTCTTCATCATGCAGGTTTAATAGAAAAAGATAGAAAAATTTCAGAAAAATTATTTTTAGAACAAAAAATTCAAATTTTAATAGCAACTTCTACTTTAGCTTGGGGAGTCAATTTTCCAGCTCATTTAGTTATAATAAAAGGAACAGAATATAGACATCATATTAAAGGATGTTATGTAGATATGCCTATAACTGATATACTTCAAATGATTGGAAGAGCAGGTAGACCTCAATATGATAATGAAGCAGTTGCTTGTTTATTTGTTAGAGATGATGTGAAAAATTTTTTTAAAAAATTTTTATATGAACCTTTTCCATTAGAAAGTCATTTACATGAGTTTCTTACTGATCATATAAATGCTGAAATATCTTCAGGAAGTTTAACTTCAAAATTACTTTGTGTTGAATATATAAAATGGACATATTTTTTTAAAAGATTGGTTAAAAATCCTTCATACTATGGATTAAAAGAAGCAAATAATGCAAAAGCATTAAATGAATATTTAAAAAATTTAATAAATAATGTTTTAGAAGAATTAGAAAAAGCAGGTTGCATTAAAATAGATGATAAAGATGATACAATTAAATGTACTTTCTTGGGAGATTTAGCTAGTTTTTATTATACTAATTATAGAACAGCAAGAGATTTTAATGAAAAATTAAAAAGTAATTTATCAATATTTGAACTCATGACTATTCTTTGTTACGCAAAAGAATATGAAGGAATTCCAGTTCGACATACAGAAGATATATTAAATAAAGAATTAGCACAAGATTTACCATTAAAAGATATAAAATTAAATTATCAATCTCAATATGTTAAGGCTATTATTTTAATACAAGCACATTTATCAAGAGTACCTATGCCAATTTCAGATTATATTTTAGATTTGAAAACTGTATTAGATAATAGTATACGTTTACTTTTAATTATGGCAGATATTTGTTATAACAAAGGAAATTGTTTAGATTCATTACTTAATATATTATTGTTAATTCAAATGATCATGCAAGGTATTTGGGATAATGATTGTTCATTAAAAGCTTTACCTTCTTTAACTATGTCTGATATAAGAAAAATAATAAAACTTGGAAATATTCAGCATATTTGTGAGTTATGTGAAATGTATCATTCAACAAAAGATATTGTGAAATTTTTAAAAGAAGAATGTAAAATAAATAATATGCCTAACGATGAATTTGAAAATTTAATTAATGTTATAGGAAAATTACCAATTTTAGATGTTAGCTATAAATTATATGCTTTAAGTCAAACAAATGAACGTATTTATGATAAACCTATCATTGAATTAAGTGATGTTCAAATTCTTTTAAGTTTAACAAAAAAAAATGATGTTAAAAATAATTTAATTGTTCATAGTCGATTTGGAAAAATAAAAAATTGTAGATGGTTCATTGTAATTGGAAATATTAAAACTAATGAAATATTAGCATTTGAAAAAGTGAGTTTTAAAGAACATTTACATAGAAAAATTAATTTCATTGCTCCTAAAGAAATTGATAATGATAGTTTAGTTTTATATATATTAAGTGATTCTTATTTTGGATTGGATCAACAATATTATTTAAAATTATTAGATATTAATGAAGGAATTAAAAAAAGATTTGGAATTTATGAAATTAAAACAAAAGAAAATTATTATAAAGGAGAAAAAGAGAAAAAAGAAACAGAACAAAGTGAATTTGGTGATGATAAAGAAACTAATAAAGATGATGAAGAAGAAGAAGATGAAGATACATATTTTGAAAATTGGTAAATAATTAATGTAAAATTATTAAAAATAAATATTAATTAAAGATATTAATATCAAAACTTTTATAAATTTAAAATTATAAAATTATTTTAATATAATTTTTTGATAAATTATTAAATATATTTAAAATTTTAGTAAATAAATTTAAAAAATTAAAAATAACTTAATTAAAATAATTTACTATTTGAAATAAAATATTTTATATTTTTATATAAAAATTATAAAAATATTATTTTAATTATCTTTATCATTTTCATTATTATTTTCATTATTATTTTCTTCTTTATTATCTTTATTTTTTACTATATTTTCAATTTCATTAATTTTATTATCTATATTTATTTCATTTTTATTTTTTTTTTCAAATTGTTCAATAATTAATTTATCTTCTTCTTCATTTTCATGAAAATTAATATTTTGTTCATTTAAATTAGTTTGTAATATAGAATCCAAATAATTTTTATCTAAAGATTTATATTTTTGGCACAAAAGTTTCATAACTTCTTTTATAATTTTAATATCCGTATGATAATTAACCATATTTATAATTATTGTACCAGCTTTAGCAAAAGCAATTGAATCTAATTCATTTTTATTTGATTCATCAAGTTCTTTAACACAATTTAATATTTTACTCTTTGGATTTTGAAAGTTAGAATTCACATAATAATCTGTTAAATCAATCCAAAAATTACAATCATTAAATAATTTATTATTTTTCATATATTCTGATAAATAAATTTTTTTCTCATTTTCATTTTTATAATAAGTTTGTCCTAGAACCAAAATTTTTCCTATATATTCAAAATTACTTTCATTATTATTAGAATTAAGAAGATATTCTAAACATTTACCTAATATTTCATAATTTTCATTTTTTAATATAAATAAACCTTCTTCTCTTATTTTATTATAAAATTCCAAAAAATATAACATATTGGAATTATTTGAAAATAAAGTAAATATATTTTCTATATTTTTTATATCATATTTATTATCCCAAATTTCATAACAAATTTTTTTAATTTCAGAATTTTCTGTTGTGTCAAAAAAATTAGAAGATCCATATTTTTCTTTTAAAAATACTTTTATAAGATTACTTATATCATTATTATTTAGATTTTTTAAATTTTCCCCATCCACAGGTAAATCATTACTATATTCAATATATTTTATTTCTAAAGGAGGAAAACCTAAACTACTATTTTCTGATGAAAATTTTTTTATATCATTTTCAATATTTATCTCTGATATACTTTCAATAAATTTTTTTTCATTATCTAATATTTGTTGAATGCTTTCTTTAAAACATGTAATATAATTATTCAGAGAAATTTTAATATATTTAATTAATTTTTCTTCATTATTTTCAAATTTATCATATAATATATTAATAAAGTTAATATAATCTTTTCTAAAATTTTCACAATTATTTATTTCATTTATATAATTATTTTTACTTTCTTTTGCTTCTTTAATAGAAGATTCCAAATCATTTAATTTATCTTTAATTTTTTTTTCATTATTTTTGTCTTTTTTTTTTATTTTTTTAATATTTTCTATTTCTAAATTTATCCTTATAGATTTTGAAATTTTTTGATAAAACTCATTTTTAATCATATCTAATTTTTTTAATTCATTTTCAAATTCTCTTGTATAAGAATATTTTTCTGTCATATAATTAGTATTATTTTTTTGTAGTATTAAAAAATTTTTTTCTAATGATTTTATTTCATTTTTAATATTTACTGAAAGAATTAAAAAAATAGATGATAAATCTTTTAAATTATCTAAAAAATATTTAATTGAATTTCCACATGTAAAATTAGTATCTATTGAAAATTTATAATTCAATATATCATTTATTTCATCTGAAAAATTAGAAAAAATTTCAGATAAACGAGAAAAAATAAATATAAGAATTGAAAATTCTTTTTCTTTTTCTTTAATATGTTCATATAAAACATTAAAAGACTGCCAAAAATTTTTTTTATATTTATAATTAGAAGGAATATTTGAATCTAAAAAATTATTATTTTCATTTTCAATTTGTATATTATTAATCATTTTATATTTAAATAAATACGATATTTTAATTAATAATTTTTTATTAATATAATATTTTAATTATAAATAAAATTTTAATAAAATATCATTTTTAAATAATTTATAATAATATATAAACAATAATATAAATAAAATTTTAATTTTGTTTTTTTTAAATTTATTTTAATAATAAAATATTTAAAATTATTAAATATTAATTTAAACCCTCCAAGACTCC
>JAEEGK010029536.1_pt1 | contig 10923 bp, 6 predicted proteins | sample 8958771 | NCBI WGS metagenome assembly JAEEGK01 (sample SAMN16246547, study PRJNA631951) | gut metagenome | biome: gut microbiome; feature: rumen; material: SC-attached | host: Bos | place: Iran: Karaj | collected 2018-10 | reverse complement strand
CAGAATAACTATTTTGTAATTCATTTATATGGTCTTGAAATAATTTATTACTTTTAAAATATTCTTCATTTTTTTTTATTTTTTCTTTTTCTTCTTTCAATTGTTTTTCTAATTGTATTATTTTTTCTTTTAATTCATCATTTTCTTGTTTTAATTTTGTATTTCTATTATCAAACTTATTAAATTTTTCATCAAATAAAGGAAATGATTCTTTAATTTCTTTTATAGTACTATCTTTTGATTTAATAATTTCTTGTAATTTTAATATTTCATTTTTATATATAATAATTTGATTTTCATATTGTTGATGTATTTTGATATTATTTATTTCATTATTATTACTTTTGATAATTTTAAAATCATTATTTTTACTATTTATTTTATGAAAAGAATTATTAAATTGTATTTGATGATTTGGTTGATATTTTGTATCTTCAATATCTGTATCTGTAATATAATTTTCAGTATTATCACTTTGAAATTCTGTTGGACTATTTATTATATTTTCTTCATTTTCAGTCTCTGACAATAATTCTTGAGAATTATATTCTTCCATTTATTTAAATATTAAATTTTTTTGAAATTTAAATTATATAAGATAAAAAAATAATATATTTATCTATATTAAAAAAACCCTTTTATTTAATTAAATATCAATATAAATTAAATATAAATGATTATATATGAAAAAAATTAAAAATAATAAATAAAGAAAAATATTATTTTTTATTCTTTTTTCTTTCTAACATTTTATCAACTTCTTTTCTCCAAGAAGGTGAAAATTCATTATAATTTTCTAAAAATTCATCATTAAAATCTTTATTTTTTTCAATATTTAAATTTAATTTTGAACTTGGTTTTGTTAAAACTGAACCATTACTTTTAATATTATTATTATAATTGTATTTATTAATATTAATATTTAAATTATCACTTAAGCTTATATTTGAATCACTTTCTTCTTCATTCTTTCTTCCTGAAGTAAAATCTTCTTTTAAATTATTAGTATCATTTTTATTTTTTATTTTGTTAAATTCTTCTGTAAATAAAATTATATTATTTTGAATATCATTTATTATTTTATTTTTATTTATCAAATTTTCTTTTATTAATTTATTTTCTTGTTTTATATTTCTTAAATTTTTTTCTATTAATTCTAATTTATTATTAAATTCTTTATTTTGTTCTTTTAATATATTATTATCATTAATTAAATTATCTATTACATTTGAATAATTAATATTATGTTTTATTAAAAGTACATTAAATTTTTTTTCAATTTCTTGAAAAATAAATTTTTTTTGCTCATTATTTACATTATTCATTAAATCACATAACTCATTATTAATTTTTTCGATTTTCGAATTAATATCTTCTTTAGACAAAATCTGTTTTTTTTCTCTTGATGAAAAAGTTATTGATTCGTTTTCACAAGTATTAGAAATAAAATTTTGTTTTTTTACATTTTTATTATTAGGACTTTTATTTTTAATTTGATTATTATCAACATTATTAATATTAATATTTAAATTACTTGTAGATAACATATATGAATTATGTAAATTTTCATTTTCATTAAATCCATTTTTTTTTATTATTTTATTTCCTAAAAAATTACTTTTAATTAAACCTTTCATTGAACAAGCATTTTTTTCTTTTTTATGAAAAGGAATTCCATTATTATTTATTTTATTTAAAGATTGAATATAATGAAATTTATTTAAATCAAAATTAATAAAATTTCTCAAATTTTCTTTTTCTTTTGAAAGTGATTTTACTTTTTTATTTTTATTATTCAATAAAGTTGAATTATTAAAATTATTACTTTCTGTTTTATTATGAGTAAATGAATTAAAAGAATTTGTTCTTAAATTTCTTTTTTTTATTTGTTTTGAATTTGGAGACAAATTAGAAGGAAATTCAATTGAAATATTATTTTTTGGTAAAGGAAAATTTTCAATATTTTTATTAGTTTTTTTTATGATTGGTGTTGTGTCTCTTATTTGTTTATTTTTTTCATGTTTTTTTTGAGGATTAAAATTTATTTTATTCATATTTTTTATTAAATTAACAATTTAAAACTTTTATTTTATATTTTAAAAAATTTAAACAAATATATATTTTATTGTGATAAAATAAAATTTTATTTTAATTATGAAATAAAAAAATTGTTTATCAAAAAAATACAAAATAAAAAAATAAAAAAAAAAGTACTATAAAACAATATAATAAAATAAAATAAAACACTATTCAATTTAAAATAGGATTATTTTCTAAACTTGTTAAAAGAAATTCTCCTCCTATATTTTTATTATTAAAACTCCTTAAATTAATTTCACTTCCATTTTTTTTAATTTTCAAATCCAAATTTTTCTTATTATAATTTCCTTTATTAAAATTATCTTTTTTTAAATTTTTTATACTTTCTTCATATTTTAATCTTCTAATAAAATTATCACTCATTTTCATATTTCCTTCACTCTTAATATAATGACTTTTTGCCCTTTCTTTATTAATCATTTCTTCATAAGAAAAACCATCTCTTCTTTTTTTATATAAATCTTGACAAATAATACTATAAGTTAATACAGTTGGATCTAGCATTGCTTCATTTAATATTTGTTGATAGTCTTTTTGTAAAATCCATTTTTCTGGAATTTTTCTTTGATTTAATATTAATTCTTTCATTGTTTCTACTTTTAATCTATGTAAGTCATTATTACTTTTTAATAATTTTGAATCAAATATACTCACTTCTTCTAATATACTTTTATTGTCAATTCCTTTTATTAAATTATATACATTTGATACTTTTTTTTGACGAGATATTGATGGTAGATATAAATAACGTTTTTCTAGTTTTTGCATATTTTTTTATTTTTGTTTTTTTTATTACAGTTAAAATAATAATAATAATATATTTTATATATTCATATTTTTTATTATTTTTTTATATTTAAATTAGGAATTAATTGAATTTATAATTAATTATTTATATTATTTTTGTAAGTAGATTTTTTGATATATCTCTATATGTATTATAATTATTCATATTATTATCTAATTTTTTAAATTTAATAATATTACAATTTAAAATTTGATTTGATTGAAAAATTTCAATTTGAAATTTTATATTATCTTTATCAAATATAAATTTATAATTATCAATATTTTTAAAATCAATTTTATTATTATTTAAAGTTTTAATAATATTTTCTTTAAGTTGAAAAATATTTTTAAAACTTATCATTCCTGAATCAATTGGTCCAGAAGTTAATTTTATATTATTTTGTAATTCAGATAAATTTTTATTATATATAATATTCACTTTTATATTTTGTTTCAATTTTTTTTCATTTTCTAAATTTTTATCTTTTATATTTTTTATTATTAATGTTTTTTTATAAACTGGTTGTATTTTTCTAAAATATGTTTTATTTAAAGATTCACTTTTTTTATTTTGTTCTTTATTTTTTAAATTGAAAATATTATATTTTTCTGTTTCATAATTTCTTTGTGAATTTAAATTTAATGATAAATTATTATTAATATTTTTTTTTATATTTGATAATTGTAAGGTTTGAATTTTTATTTTATTTTCTGTTTTTAATCTTGTTTTTTGAAATAATTCATTATGAAATGATATTAAATCAAATGTTTTAATTCTTTCATTTTCTTTTTCAAATGAAATTGTTGTATTAAAATAATTTTCTTTATTTATTATTTTTTTATACACAATTTTTTTTAATATATGATTTTTATAATTAATTCTTTCTGTAAAAGGAGATAACTTTATATCATTATTAATTTTATTAAATATATCATTATTATATAAATTTTTTTTTAAAGAACATATTTTTATATTATTTTCATTTTCATTTTTAAAATTTAACTTATTAATATATTCATTATAAGTTTCATTTTTATTTATTTTTATATTTTCATTATTTGAATTATTTATATTAATATTATTATTAATTTTATTACTAATATTAATAATATTATTATTTTTATGTTTAAATTTAATTAAAACTTTTTGACATTGTACTTTAATACTTTTTTGACTTTCATTAGAATTAATACTATCAATTGATTGAAAACTTTTATTATCTTTTAAATGAATTTTAATATCATTTTTTTTGTTTAAAGAAAGTGATTGACTATTTTTTTTTTCAACACTATAATTTTTATCATAAATAATATTTTGATAACCATTATTCTTATTTAAAATATTATAAATTTCCTCATCACTATATTTATCATTAACTCTTTTTCTAATAACTTCAAATAAACTATAATTAAAATTACTAAATAAATTCTTTTTATTTTTAGAATAATTAATAAATTCTTCACTTTCTAAATTACAAATTGACTTTTCACCTTTTCTAATTTTTTTCTTTAATAATAAATAATAAATAGTAGTAATATAATTATGTTTATTTCCTAAAATATTAATTTTAATTTCATTTTCATCATAATTCATTTGTTTCATTTTTTCAATAATATCAAAATCAATAGGAAAAACTAAAAAATTCCAAATTAAACCATCATTCATATTAATTTTATAATTAATTAAATTAAACCAAGAATGTTTTTTAATATCAACAATATTAATTCTCAAATCAGGATCAACAGATAAAATTTTAGTAATTAAATCTTTAGCATTTTGACTCAAAAATTTAGGTAAAAAAAATTCACCTTTAACAATTTTTTTATATAAAATATCATTTTTTTCATCATTAAAAGGTAAAAATCCACATAACATTACATATAAAATAATTCCAGAACTCCAAATATCAATTTTTATTGCTTTATATTTTTTACCTTTTATCATTTCTGGAGCAGCATAACATGGACTTCCACATTGAGTTTTTAATAATTCATTTTTATTATAAAAATTACTTAAATTAAAATCACATATTTTAATATTTTTATTTGAATCTAATAATAAATTTTCTGGTTTTAAATCTCTATGTACAATTCTTAATTTATGTAAATATTCTATTCCATTTATTATTTGTTGATAAAATTTACATGCTTCTTCTTCTTTTAATTTCTTTTCTTTTATTATATAATCAAATAATTCTTTTCCACTTGCATATTCCATTATTAAAAAAATTTTTTTTTGTGTTTGAATTATTGAATATAATTGAATTATATTTTTATGATGAAGTGATTTTAATATTTTTATTTCTGTTTCTATTCTTTTTTTATCTGAATCAATGATACGATTTTTTTCTAATATTTTTATTGCTACTTTTTCTTTTGTTATAATATGAATTCCTAATACTACTTTTCCAAATGTACCTTCTCCTAATTTGTTTTCTATTATAAATTGACCTATTTGTTTTTTTGGCTTTTTTAATATTGGATTTTTTATTTCTGTAAAGAAATTTGATAATTTTTTATTTGGTGAATATTCTTGTTTGAATTTTGTCATTTTTTTTTAATTTTAATTTTTTTATTTTAATGTAAAAGTTTATTTATTTGTTTTTTATAAAAGTTTTGATTTTTTTATTTGTTTTTTTTAAATTGAAAAGATTGTTTTGATATTTTGTTTTATAAAATTCAATTTTAAGTCGTCTATATTTAAAATATTGATTTATACCTTTTTAAATAAATATATTTTTAAATAAATAAATAATTGGTAAATAATTATATAAGAAAAAAAATTACTTTAATAAGATTTGATTTAAATAAAAATTTTTAAATTCATAAATATAATTTTTTATTATATAAAAAAATGAGTGGAAATAAAATTGTAAAAATGTTTGAATCAATTCCTCAATTTGATACTTTTTCAAAATACAATTCATCATTAGAAAGAATATTTAAAAATAGATCTTTTAAAGATTTTCTTCATTCATTAAAAAATCCAACTAAATTTAAAAGTGATTTTGATGATAATAAAAAAGGAGAAGGAAAATTTTTTTCAGATAATATAGATATTGATGATGAATTAATCAATGAAATGAAATCAAATGAAAATGAAGATTTTTTTAGTGAAAAAAACGATTTAAAAAATAAAAAAAAAAACAAAAATTTAAAAGAAATAAAAAAATGTAAAATAATAAAGAAAAAAATTATAATTGAAAATCCAGATCCATTTAAATATCATCCAAATTATAAAGCAATATATAAATATGTTCCAACTGTAAAGTTTACTGAACCAACAAATTATATTTCTCCTTTAAAAAAAAAAGAAAAAGAATTTAAAAGTGAAAGTATAGAAAAAAAGAAAACAAAACCAAAAATAAAAATTCCAAAAATAAAAGAAAGTATTTTAATAACAAGTTTACCAATAGAAAATAATCAAAATTCATTAGAAAATAATAATTCAACAAATATAACAACAAATAATAATAATGAAAGTAAATCTTTAAATAATAAAAATGAATCAATAATACATAATTCAGAAAATCAAATTAATAAAAGTAAAAGTCAAATTAAAATAATATCAAATAATAATAATTTATTACCTCCAATATTAAAATCAAATCATGCGCTAAAATTTAGTCAATATACATGGAGAAAAAATAATATTATTTCAAAACAATCAGATAAATTAACCTATTTAGAACCAATAAATTATTTAGAGAATATAGATAAAATATTAGATTTTAATAAAATGAGTTCTAGAAGTGAAAAAAATTTAATAAATAATCCTTCAACTTTAGATAATCCTCCTATTTGTTATTATAAACCTAATTATAATTTTATTGAAAGAAATTCTCCTATGATTTCTTTTAGTAGAAATTTTGATAATAAAAAATCCAAACAATTTTTATTAAGAAAAATTTGGGGTTCTTATAATTTTACTTCTGAATATCAATTAGTTGATAATGAAAAATTAAATGAAAATAAAATAGAATAAATTATATTTTTTTATTATCTTTTTATTTTTTTTGATTTTTTTATAATATAAATAAAAAAATAAGATTTTAATATATAAAAAAACTATATAAAAAAAATATTTTTATTTAAAAAAAATAAAATTAAAATTTAGTATTCATAAAAAATTATTATTTCTTAATCTCTAATTCTACAAACTTGAAAATGTAAATTATCAACACTAAAAGAAAGAAAATCTCCTCCTGTAACAACACTTAAATTAAAGTCATAATTAGTAATATTTATTGGACATATAAAAACAAACCATTCACCTCCAATGTTATTTTTAATTAAATTTGCTGTTCCTGTTGATAATGGATTTAAATGATTTAAATATGCATTTATTGCACTTCCTATTATTGTATTATATTCATTTTCATCTATTCCTTTTCCTCTTTTAAATAAAGAAAATTTTGGTTGAAATAATTGTTGATTTTGATTTGGAATATTCATATTCATTTTTTTAGAAATTTTAAATTATTTTTTATAAATAATTTAATCTATAAAACAAATTTTAATATTGTTTGTTTAAAATTATATTTGAAAATTTCAAAGAATTTAGAAATGAAGAAATAATAATATAAGAAATGAATATATATTTTATAATTTCTAAATCTTTTAATAAATAATGAATTTATATCCTTTTAAAACAAAAAAATGATTATTAATAAATTATTATCAAAATAATAAAAAGTAATATTCATATATTATAATTATTTTTTTTCTAAACATTACAATATATTATAGAAATTATAATATATAATTGAAGGATTAATGATTATAATTTAAATAATATAATAAAATTTATAATATTAATTCTATAAATTTAATAATATTTTTTCAATTAATAAATATAAATACTATTATTATTCAAAAAATAATAAAAACAATGTAAAACTATTGTATATTTAAATAAACATTTAATCATTTGCTAAAAAAGAACCAACATCATCTTCTAAATTAAAATTATTATTACAACAATTTTTAACACAATAACAAAAAATAATAAGAGAAACAATACAAGAAGTAATAATAATAATAAATAATCCAGGCGAAAATTGAATATTATTATCAGTTAAATCTTTGGGTAAATCAATCACTTTAATACTTAATTTATTAACATCACCAAAAAAATTTAAACTATTATTTCCATTATTAAAAACAACTTCAAATTCTTTAAAAAATTCTTTTCCTAAAATAACATTTTGATTAATTTTCATTCCTAATTTAATAATAAATCTAAATTTATTATCAATATATTTAAATAAAAAATTATGTGATAAATAATAAATATAATTATCAATAACAATTCCAAATTTAGGCAATTTATTTAATAATTCTTTATTATCACATTGAAAAATTTTTTTATCAAAAACAACATTTATTGAACAACCTTTTCCAATTAAAGAACCAAAATATATTTTTTCAAAAAAAATTTGATATGTATTATTTAATATAATCTCTGTATTTTTAGTTAATGATAATGTTATTGAATTTAATTCATATTTATATGCTTTTTTTTTTGAAACTGCAAAACCTATTAAATCAGTTTTTAATTCTATTTTATCATTAAATAATATATTTTCTTTCTTTGGTATTAATGTTGTTGTTTTTGAAAATTTATTTTTTATATTATTACTAAAATCCCCAAAAATAATTGTATTATTAATTTTTGTAAAAATATTTCTTGATATCTTTTTATTTAAAAATAAACTCTCTGAAAATAAACTTAAGAATCCTAATCCAACAATTCCTTCAATTTTTTTTGATAAATCAATATTATCTTCTACTTTATTTATAATAGTTGATATTAAAAAATATGAATTAAATATAATTTCTTTTCCATTTAAATTATATGTAAAAATATCTTTTGAGGGGATTCCTTTTGTTTCTAATATAGAAAATTTAGCTTCATTTATTATTGTTTCTGTATTATTTGTATAATTTAATGATTCATTAGAATTTTTTATTTTTCCTATTTCTATTTTTTTTTCATCTTCTTCATTTTCAAATTTAGTATTTTCATCAAATAAAACTAAAGGAGAATTAGAATTAAAATCAATTAAAATATTAATTTCTTTTTTCATACTACCAAAACTTAAATTTAAAAAATAATTTTCAAAATCATCAAATTCATTTTTTTCATAATTTTTATATTTTTTATTTCTATAATAAAAACTCTCATTTTTATAATTTTCAATTATAACACTAAAATTTTTTTTTTCAATTGTATTATTTTTAACATAGCAACACTCAATTCTATCATCTTCATCAATATTTTTATCAAAGCAATCTTTATCACATATATTTTCACATTTTTCTCCAAAATTAGATTTATTATTACAATTAATACAAAATCCATTATATAAATCACAACCATTAATACAATTTTTATCACATTCTTTTTCACATTTTAAACCATAAAAATTATTTTTACATAAATGTTGAATACATTCTCCGTTTTTTTTAAAACAACTATTATTACAATTACTACAATTTTCAGTACAATTAACACCATAAAAATTATCTTTACATTTAAAACATTCTCCATTATTTCTATCACAAATATTACCAAAACAATTATTTGGACAAGTTAAATTACACCATTTTCCATAATTAAATTCACAAATTTCACATCCACTTTCTAAAGAACATTTATTTATACAATTTTCAGGACATTTTTGACATATTTTATCATTATCTAAATAATATGAATCAATACAATTAATACATTTTCCATTTGTTCTATCACATTTATTATCTTTACAATAATTAGAACATTCATATTCACATTTATCATGCCAAAAACCATTTTTACAATTTTTACAATATCCATTTTTTTTATCACATATTTCATCAATTATTTCACAATTATCAGAACATTTAATACAAGTTATATTATCTTCATCAAAATAGTATCCATTAACACAAATATTACATTTTGATTGTTCATAATTTTTTTCACAACCAAAATTACAATCTCCAGTTATTTTATCACAAAAATATTCATTTTCAATTGATTTGTTACAATGAATTGGACATGTTAAATTACAAAAATTTCCATAATTATTATAATTTGAACAAGATATACAAATTCCATTTTCAATACAAGTATTATTTGTACAATTATCTGAACATTTATTACAATGTTTTGTATCATTTAAATAATAAGTTTCATTACATTTGATACAAATTCCATTTTCTTTATTACATTCTACACAATTTTCTTCACATTTTTTTTCACAAAATTTTCCATAAAAACCATCTTTACAAATTTTACATTCTCCATTTTCTTTATTACAATTATTTTCTGTTGAGTTAATTAAACAATTTTCATTACATTTTAAACTACAATCATTAGAATAAAAGTTTAATTTACATTTATTACATTTTCCATCTTTATCACAATTAATTTTATCTGATAAATCACAATTAAAATTACAATTTTTATCACAGTTAATTCCAGTAAAATTAAAAATACATTCTTCACAATTTTTTTCTTCATCAAAAGTTATATTTTTACATTCACATTTTCCACTTTTTTTTTCACAAAAATCATTTTTACAATTTTTCGAACAATTTTTTTCACAATTTTCACCATAAAATCCATTTTCACATATTTCACAATTTCCTTCTTTTTTATCACAAATTTTACATTTTTCAATACAATTTTTTTCACATTCTTCACCATAATATTTTTCTTTACAATAAGGACATGTTAAATTTTCATAACAATATTCTATTGTTGTGTTACATCCTTCTTTACAAGTCCAGTTTTCGTTTTTTATATTTTCAATATTTTTATAAGAGAATATTTTTATTATTGTTATTTGAAATATTAAAAATTTTAATTTGTTCATTTTTTTTTATTTTTATTTTTAGTTTTATTTATATTTTATATTATTATTAATTATAGAGATTTTTTTAAAAATTTTTCAAAGAACCAAAAAAGTAAGGAAAAATAACTTGTTTTATATAAAAAAAAAAAAAAGGCAAAAAAAATGGACAAATTTATTCTTTTTTATTTTTGGT
>JAEEGK010029534.1_pt1 | contig 10924 bp, 10 predicted proteins | sample 8958771 | NCBI WGS metagenome assembly JAEEGK01 (sample SAMN16246547, study PRJNA631951) | gut metagenome | biome: gut microbiome; feature: rumen; material: SC-attached | host: Bos | place: Iran: Karaj | collected 2018-10 | reverse complement strand
GGCCAGTGGCCGCCTGGATGGCGACCTGGAAGAGCTGGCGGGGGATGGTGCGCTTGAGCTTCAGGGCCAGGGCCCTGCCGTAGGGGTAGGCGCGATCCCGGTGCACGATGACGGCGAGGGCGTCCACGGGGTCGCCGTTGAGCATGATGTCGAGGCGGACGAGATCGCTCTCGCGGTACTCGCCCTGGCGGTAGTCCATGGAGGCGTAGCCTCTGGTGCAGGACTTGAGGCGGTCGAAGAAGTCGTAGACGATTTCCGCGAAGGGCATGTCGTAGGTGATGATGACGCGGTTGGCGGCCGCGTACTGCATGTTCTGCTGGGTGCCGCGCTTCTCCTCGCATAGCTTGAGGACGTTGCCCACATACTCGTTGGGCACGTGGATGTCGAGGGTGACGTAGGGCTCGTAGAGGGCGGCCACCTTGTTCTGGTCCGGCAGGTGGGCGGGGTTGTGGATCTCGAGCATCTCGCCGGACACGGTCTTGGCCTTGTAGATGACCGAGGGCGCCGTGGCGATGAGGTCGCAGTCGAACTCGCGCTCGAGGCGCTCCTGGATGATCTCCATGTGCAGGAGGCCGAGGAAGCCGCAGCGGAAGCCGAAGCCCAGCGCCTGGGAGGTCTCGGGCTCGAAGAGGAAGGCGGCGTCGTTGAGCTGGAGCTTCTCCAGCGCCGACTTGAGGCTGTCGTACTTGTCCGACTCCGAGGGGTAGAAGCCGCAGAAGACCATGGCCTGGACTTCCTTGAAGCCGGGGACGGGGGCGTCGGCCGGGGCGTCGGCGCGGGTGATGGTATCGCCCACCCTGGCATCGGCCAGCTCCTTGATGGAGCCGCACATGAAGCCCACTTCGCCGGCGTGCAGCTCCCTGATGTCCTGGGCTTCGGGAGAGAAGACGCCGAGGCGCAGCACCTCGAACTGCCTGCCCGTGTTCATGAAGCGGATCTGGTCGCCCAGGCGCATGGTGCCCTCCATGACCCGGAAGAGGACGACCACGCCCTGGTAGCTGTCGTACCAGGAGTCGAAGACAAGGGCCTTGAGGGGGGCCTGGGGGTCGCCTTGGGGCGCAGGCAGGCGCCCGATGACGGCTTCGAGAATTTCCGGCACGCCTTGGCCGGTCTTGGCCGAGCATTCGAGGGCGTCGGTGCAGTCGATGCCGATGATGTCCTCGATTTCCTGCTTCACCTCTTCGGGGTGGGCGGAGGGCAGGTCGATCTTGTTGAGGACCGGGATGATCTCCACGTTCTGGTCCAGGGCGAGGTAGACGTTGCCGAGGGTCTGGGCCTCGACGCCCTGGGTGGCGTCGACGACGAGCAGAGCGCCCTCGCAGGCCGCCAGCGATCTGGAGACTTCGTAGTTGAAGTCGACGTGGCCGGGCGTGTCCAGCAGGTTGAACTCGTACTCCGTGCCGTCCTTGGCCTTGTAGGGTATGCGGACGGTCTGGGCCTTGATGGTGATGCCGCGCTCGCGCTCGATGTCCATGCGGTCGAGGTACTGTTCCTTGGCCTCGCGCTCGCTCACGAGGCCCGTGATGCCGAGGATGCGGTCGGCCAGCGTGGACTTGCCGTGGTCGATGTGGGCGATGATGCAGAAGTTGCGGATGCGCTTGAGATCCATGTGCCACCTGCAGGGGGAGTAAGAGGCTAGAGGTCTATTGTTTCGGAGAGGTCTAGATACGTGCTTTCGCGCCAAAAGTCGACAGAGGCGCCAGAGGCCGAGGCGCAAGGCCACGTAGAACATCTGGAAAAGCGAAACGGGTGGACGGAAAAGCTTTCCGTCCACCCGTTGTTGCAGTCTTCTGTTAGGGCGTGCTAGTGGGCACGTACCAAGGACAGGCGGGTTATCGCGCGGCTGAGGGCGGCTTCGGCGCGGGTGCGGTCGACGGATTCCGAGTTCGAAGCCAGACGCTCTTCAGCGCGTCTTTTGGCGGCTTCGGCGCGGGCAGCGTCGATATCCTTCGCGTCTTCGGCCGATTCGGCCAGCACGGTAAGCACGTTGTTGTTCACATCGGCGAATCCGCCGGAGATGAAGACGTACTTCTCCTCGTTGGATTCCGTTCTGTAGCGCAAGGCACCGATTTTAAGGGCAGACAGAAGCGAGATGTGGTCCTTAAGCACGCCGAACTCGCCGTCAACCCCAGGACACACCGCCATGACGACGGGCGTGCTGACGATGGTTTTGTCAGGGGTTACAACTTCAAGCTGAAGTGCGCTCATGTATTGCTCCTTCTGTGCTCTGGTGGACGTGTACCAGCGGGCTATTCGCTGGCGCGACGCTTTTCAGCCTTGGCCACAGCTTCGCTGATGTCACCGAGCATGTAGAAGTCGGATTCGGCAAGGTCGTCGTACTCGCCATCGAGGATGCCCTTGAAGCCCTTGATGGTGTCTTCGACCTTGACGTAGGCGCCGGGCGTGCCGGTGAAGACTTCGGCCACATGGAACGGCTGGGACAGGAAGCGCTGGATGCGGCGGGCGCGGGCAACGGTGAGCTTGTCCTCGTCGGAGAGTTCGTCCATGCCCAGGATGGCGATGATGTCCTGAAGCTCTTTGTACTTCTGGAGCACCTGCTGCACGCGGCGGGCGACTTCGTAGTGCTCCTGGCCGACAACGTCGGGGGACAGGATGCGCGAGGTCGAGTCGAGCGGATCCACGGCGGGGTAGATGCCCAGCTCGGCGATCTGGCGGGAAAGAACCAGGGTGCCGTCGAGGTGGGAGAAGGTCGTGGCCGGCGCGGGGTCGGTCAAGTCGTCAGCGGGAACGTAGACGGCCTGGACGGAGGTGATGGAGCCCTTCGACGTGGAGGTGATGCGTTCCTGCAGGGCGCCGAGGTCGGTGCCCAGGGTGGGCTGGTAACCGACGGCGGACGGCATGCGGCCGAGAAGGGCGGACACTTCGGAGCCGGCCTGGGTGAAGCGGAAGATGTTGTCGACGAAGAGGAGCACGTCCTGGTTCTCCTCGTCGCGGAAGTACTCGGCGCAGGCGAGGGCGGTCAGGGCCACGCGGGCGCGGGCGCCGGGGGGCTCGTTCATCTGGCCGTAGACCAGGGTGGAGCGCTCGAGAACGCCAGCCTCGGTGAGCTCGTGGTACATGTCGTTGCCTTCACGGGTACGCTCGCCAACACCGGCGAACACGGAGTTGCCGCCGTGCGCTTTCGCGATGTTGTTGATCATTTCCATGAGGATAACGGTCTTGCCCACGCCGGCGCCGCCGAAGAGGCCCATCTTGCCGCCCTTGGGGAAGGGCACGAGCAGGTCGACGACCTTGATGCCGGTCTCGAGGAGCTCGACTTTGGTGTTCTGCTCGGTGAATTCCGGAGCAGGACGGTGGATGGGGTAGTACTTTTCGGCGTTGATCGGGCCGAGGTTGTCCACGGGACGGCCGAGGACGTTCATGATGCGGCTGACGGAGGCCTTGCCGACGGGAACCATGATGGGATGGCCGGTGTCGACGGCTTCCATGCCGCGGACGAGGCCTTCGGTGGCGTCCATGGCGATGGTGCGGACAACGTTGTCGCCGAGGTGCTGGGCCACTTCGCAGACCAGATCAGGGGCGTTTTCGTTGTTGGGGTTCTTGATCTCCAGTGCCGAGAGCAGATCCGGCAGCTTGCCGCTGCTGAATTCGACGTCGACGACGGCACCGATGACCTGTACGATTTTACCTATATTTTTTTCTTCCATGTTGGCTCCTTACCCGTTCAGTGCTTCCGCGCCACCGACGATGTCGATAAGCTCGCTTGTGATGGAAGCCTGCCTTGTCTTGTTGTAGAGCAAGGTCAGCGACTTGATGAGGTCGTTGCAGTTGCGCGTGGCGTTGTCCATAGCCGTCATGCGGGCTGCATTTTCGCTGGCAGATGTGTCGAGCATGCCCCTGTAGGCCTGCACCTTGATGTAGGTGGGCAGAATCGTCCCGAGGAGCTTGTCCTCGCTGGGCTCGTACAGGTAGTCGCAGGACGGCCCCTTGTTGGCGTCGGCGTCTTCCGCGGCCTCTGCGGCAGGGGCCTCGAAGGGAAGCAGCTGGATGACGCGCGGGGGCTGCTGCGCCATGGACACAAACTCGCCGTAGACGAGGTAGACCTCGTCCAGCTCCCCGTTCTCGTAGCCGCTGATGCACTCCTGGGCCACGGAGCTGGCCAGAGCGAAGTCCAGCGAGCCCATGCGGTCAGCGTAGGAGGTCATCATTTCGATGGAGGGGAGGCGACGGACTGCATCGCGGCCCTTGCGGCCGACGCAGGCGAACTTCACCTGCATGCCGGCCTCTGTTTTCGACTTGGCGAGCTTGACTGCCTTGTCGATGATGGCGGCGTTGAAGCCGCCGCACAGGCCGCGGTCGGACGTCACAAGGATGATGGCGCAGGCTTTCTTCTCGGGATGCACCTCGAGCAGCGGGTGGGAGGATCCTTCCACCTTGCTGGCCAGCGAGGTGAGCACCTCCCGGTATTTCTGCGCGTACGGGCGGAATTTTTCAATTCTCGCCTGGGCGCCGCGGAGCTTGGCAGACGCGACCATGTTCATGGCCTTGGTAATCTGCTTCGTCTTCCCGACGCCGGTGATCTTCATTTTAACGTCTTTCAGTGAAGGCATGGTACCTCCTAGGCGTTGTAGCCCTGCTTGAACGACTGGATCGCGCCGTTAAGGGCGGTCTTGACGTCGTCGCTGAGCACTTTCTTGTCCCGGATAGTATCCAAAATGTCCTTCTTGGTATCGCGGAGGAAGGTCAGGAACTTGGCTTCGAAGTCGCGGATCTTCTCAACAGGCACGTCGTCCATGAAGCCCTGGGTGGCGGCGTAGATGGACGCAACCTGCTCCTGGGCGGGCATGGGCTGGTACTGGGGCTGCTTGAGCAGTTCGACCAGGCGGGCGCCGCGCTCGAGTTTGGCCTTGGTGGCCTTGTCGAGGTCGGAGCCGAACTGGGCGAAGGCCGCCAGTTCGCGGTACTGGGCGAGGTCGAGGCGCATGGTGCCGGCAACCTGCTTCATGGCTTTGATCTGGGCGGCGCCGCCGACGCGGGAGACGGACAGACCGACGTTGATGGCGGGACGGACGCCAGCGTTGAAGAGGTTGGGTTCCAGATACACCTGGCCGTCGGTGATGGAGATAACGTTGGTCGGGATGTACGCGGACACGTCGCCGGCCTGGGTCTCGATGATGGGCAGAGCCGTCAGGGAGCCGCCGCCGAGTTCGTCGCTCATCTTGGCCGCGCGTTCAAGCAGGCGGCTGTGCAGGTAGAAGACGTCGCCGGGGAAGGCTTCGCGTCCGGGAGGACGGCGGAGCAGGAGGGACATCTGCCTGTAGGCCACGGCCTGCTTGGAGAGGTCGTCGTAGATGATGAGGGCGTGCTCGCCCTTGTCGCGGTAGTACTCGGCCATGGTGCAGCCGGAGTAGGCGGCGATGTACTGCAGAGGAGCCGGCTCGGAGGCGGTGGCGGAGATGATGGTGGTGTACTCCATCGCGCCGTACCTGCGCAGGGTGTCGGCAACCAGGGCGACGGTGCCCTTCTTCTGGCCGATGGCGACGTAGAAGCAGTGGATGCCGGTTTCCTTCTGGGCGAGGATGGAGTCGATGCAGACGGCGGTTTTGCCGGTCTGGCGGTCGCCAATGATGAGCTCGCGCTGGCCGCGGCCGATGGGCGTCATGGCGTCGATGGCTTTGAGGCCGGTGGGCATGGGCTCGCAAACGGATTTACGGGCAACGATGCCGGGGGCCTTGATTTCCACGGCGCGGGTCTCGGTGCTCTCCACCGGGCCAAGGCCGTCGATGGGCTGGCCGAGCGGGTTGAGCACGCGGCCCATGACCTTGTCGCCGACCGGCACGGAGAAGATCTTGCCGGTGCGTTTGACGGTGTCGCCTTCCTTGATGCCCATGTCAGAGCCGAGAAGGGCAACGCCGACGTTGTCTTCTTCCAGGTTCAAAACCATGCCCATGACGCCGCCGGGGAATTCGAGGAGCTCGAACTGCATGGCGTTCTGGACGCCGTAGACGCGGGCGATGCCGTCGCCGATGTAGAGCACGGTGCCGGTTTCGCTCATTTCTACGCGCTGGTCGTAGTTTTGAATCTCTTCCTCAATGATTTTGCTGATTTCGTCTGCTTTGATCTGCATGTGCTAATTACCCCTCTTGAAAGTCTCCCTGAGGATCTCCAATTGCGCGCGCAGGCTCGCATCCAGCACTCGGTCGCCTACCGTGAGGACGACGCCGCCGAGGATGGACTTGTCAACGTCAAAGGAGAGCTCGATGGCCTTGCCTGCCTTCTTTTCCAAGTCGGCCTTGACGGCCTTCTGCTTGGCGGCCGACAGGGCGATGGCCGTGGTGAGCTTTCCGCGGATGATCTGCTGGGCTTCGTCGAGCTTTTTCGAGAAAGCCTGGACGATGGCGCGGAAGAAGGCCAGACGGTCCTTGTCGGCAAGCAGGAAGCAGAAGTTCCGGGTCACGGGGTCTGCATCGAGCTTGTCGAGAAGATCGCCGACGATCTTCTTTTTCTCGGCCACTGAGATGATCGGGCTTTTGAAGACCCGGTCAAGGGCAGGGCTTTCGTCCAGCAGCGAGTCGAGAGCCTTCAAGGTCTCGCCGCGCTTGGCGTTGGCTGTCTTGCCTTCGTTTTCTCCCAAAGCGAAGATTGCGCTTGCATAGCGACGGGCTATACGGGTGTCGGTCATTGCAGCACCACCTTCTCTAAGGATTTGTCAATGAGCTGCTCATGGTTCTTCTTATTCAGAGAAGCCAGAAGCTGCTCGCGCGTTGCTTCGATGAGCTCGTCGGCGATAGTGGCGCGCACCTGCTGGATGATGTTCTGGCCTTCGCTTTCAGCGGCGACCTTCGCCATCTCAACAATCTGCTTCGCCTGTTCCTGAGCCTTGGCAATGATGTCCTGCTTGAGGGCTTCCGCCTGCGCTTTGCTCTCGTCGAGAATCGCGGCGCGTTCGGCGTCAAGGTTCGCAATGCGGGTCTCGATCTCGGCCAGGTGCGCCTCGGCGGCTTCGCGCCGAGCCTGGAGATTGTCGATGCCTTCCTCGATGTTCTTCTTGCGGTTCCTGAAGAAGTTGACAGTCATCTTGCCAACGAAATGCCACAGGATCGCAACGAAAATGACGAGGTTCAGGCAGCGCCAGCCGAAGTCGCCCCAACGCGGAGCATCATGGCCGCCTTCCGAAGCCAGAGCAGGCGCGGCGCATATGAGGGTGACCAGCAGCGCCGGCACCATCATTCCCGCTAAGGCTTTATACACGGTTCCTTTCCTCAATGCCTCCCACCTCCTGTTATGTGGCTGACTCCACATCGCAGCGGTCTTAACCGTTGAGAACACGGGCAACAAGCTGCTGGGAGAGATTCCCTACCTTGGAGCGCAGCTCGACCAGGGAAGCCTCGGCTTCAGCGGTCAGCTTGGCACGGGCTTCGCCCAGAATCTTCTGGGCGTCTTTCTGCGCTTCTTCGATAAGGGCCTGCTGCTCTTTTTGTCCGGCTTGGCGGCCGTCTTCACGATTGACGGACGCATCCTGACGGGCCTTCGTCAGTTCCGCCTCGTAGTTGTCGAGGCGGCTCTGGGCCTTCGACTCAAAAGACTCGGCCTCGCCAGTCAGGTTCGCCATGAGGGCTTTCCTCTCAGCGATGATGCCGCGGACGGGTCTGATGAGCAGACGGTTAAGAACGAAGAGGGTGATCAGGAAATTCGCCAGCTGAAAAAGCATAGTTATGTTTAAATCCAGCACGTTCCTTCCTCCTCTTGGACAAGTATACAGGCTTCGACTGATTTCGGTAACTGTTCTAGGCCCTTGTGTCAACGTGTTTCAGGACTTTGAACGCTTGGTTGGCGAAACAGTTTTTCCAAATTCACTTTGAAATTCAGATGGTTGAGCGAACGTTGGCAAAAATGGGCAAGATGTGGGAAAGCTTGGGGCGCCCTGTCAGGCCCCTGATCCCAGCCCTGCCCCGGCATCTGGGCGCAGGATGGCGAGCATGGCTTCGAGGAGCTCGGGGATCGGCCTTGAGCTGTCGAGGACGTGGGTCGAGGCCGCCCGATAGAGGGGAAGGCGCGCCTTAGCCACCTCCCAGGCCTCGGCGATGGCGCTTTTTCCCGTGAGGGAGGGACGCTGGGCCGCAAGCGGGGAGGCCTCGAGGCGCCGGACCAGCTCCTTGGCCGGGCACTCCAGGAAGAAGACGAGGCCGGACGCGCGCATGAGGGCGCGGTTTTCCTCCTTCAGCACCATGCCGCCGCCCGTGGCAACGACGGCAAAGCCGGCGCCGTCTGCCGTCGCCTCGACGGAGCGCCTGAGCGCCTGGGTCTCCCGTTCGCGGAAGGCCGCCCAGCCCATGCGGGCAACGAAGTCTGCGATGCTTTCGCCAAGCGCCTCGATGATCAGGGCGTCGGTGTCGAGGCAGGGGCAGGCAAGCCGCTCCGCCAGGGCCAGGGCGGCCGTCGTCTTGCCGCAGGCCCTGGGACCGACGAGGAAGATGCGGCGCATCTAGAGCACCTCCGCGCCCTGCCTGCCGACGAGCACCGTGTACTCGAGGCGGATGCCGAAGAGGCCGGGATAGTAGAGTCCCGGCTCCACGGTCACCGTCATGCCGGCCTCGAGGGGGGCGGACTTCCTGGGGTGCAGGCTCGGCTCTTCGTGCGTGTCGAGGCCGACGCCGTGGCCGAGGGAGTGGGTGAAGTGCCTGGCGCAGCCCGCGCGCTCGAAGACGGCGTTGGCCGCATGGTAGGCGTCGCACATGGGCAGGCCCGGCGCGAGAATCTTGATGGCCTCGGCCTGGGCTTCAGCCACGAGGGCTTTGGCGCGCTCGAACTCGGGCGAGGGCTTTTCGCCGAACCAGAAGCTGCGGGTCTGGTCCGAGCAGTAGCCGTCCACGCGGCAGCCCACGTCGAAGAGCACCGGCATCTCGGGGCGAAGCTTCGTTTCGCCCGGCACGGCGTGGGGCAGGGCGCCGTTGGGGCCGAAGGCGACGATGCTTGGGAAGGCGAGTTCCGAGGCCCCGTGCTCCCGGAAGTAGCGCTCGACGAGCCAGCTGGCCTCGGCCTCGGTCATGCCCTCCTTCAGCTGGCTGGGGATCCATTCCAGCAGGGCGTGGTTGAGGGCAAAGGAGCGGCGCAGGCAGGCCACCTCCGCTTCGTCCTTAATGCGGCGCAGGCGCTCCACGAGGCCCCGGCAGGGCAGGAGGGACAGCTCCCTGGCAAGCTCCGCCCCGAAGGCCCAGGACACGGCTTCGGGATCGAAGCCCAGCCGCGTGCCGCAGGACTTGAGCAGCTTGGCCGCCGCCTTGGCCGGGCCGTCTTTGTAGACAACGACGTCGTCCCCCTTCCAGAGGCGCTGGGCGGCCTCCTCGTAGCGGGGATCCGTGCAGAGGTAGTCGCGGCCCTGGCGGGTGACCACGAGGAAGCCCGCGCTTTCGTTGAGCTGCACGTCGTGGAGTTCGAAGCCGGAAAGGTAGTACCTGCTGGAGGCCGCGTTCACGAGCAGGGCGTCCAGATTCCTCTGCTGCAAAAGCTCCCTGAGCCTGTTTCTGCGTTCGGCATGCTGCATGGTGCGCCGCTCCTTGCGTCGTTGTTAGGTTAGGTTGAGAGAGAAAAAGCGCTGGCCCCTCAGGCAAGCTCTGCCGGAGGCTCGAGCTCCCGGACGATGCCGGCGTCGGCGGGGAGGAAGCCGAGCTCTCCGGCGTCGCGGGGACGCTTCCAGGCAAAGGCCTGGCCTTCCCTGGGAACGATGTCTCCCTCGAAGGAAGCCACGTTGAAGAAAACGAGGTGCACGCGCAGGCCCCGCTCGGGATAGTCGTGCACGAAGGCCTTCCAGGGCGAGGCCTTGAGGACGGCAATGCCAAGCTCCTCCTTCAGCTCCCGGGAGAGGGCCTGCAGGGCGCTTTCGCCCGGTTCGAGCTTGCCGCCGGGAAACTCCCAGAAGCCGGCCATGGGCTTGCCTTCGGGCCGCTGGCAGCAGAGCGCCTCGCAGGCGCCGTCCCTGCCCCTGCGCCACACGACGCCGGCGGCCACGCGTATCTCCTTCAGAACCATGCAGCTTAGGCCTCCGCCTTGGCCATCTCGGTCTCGATGGCGTCCATCTGCTCCATGAGGTCCTCGCACTCGGCCTTCAGCTCCTCGTAGCGGGCGAGCAGCTTCGCGTAGGCCTGCTGGTCGGCGTAGGTGGCGGGGTCGGCGAGCTTCGTCTCCGCCTCGTGCTCCTCCTCCATGGCCTCGGCCAGGCGCTGCTCGAGCTTGGCGTACTTGTCCTTGAGGGGCTTGAGCTTCTTGTGCAGGGCGTTGCGGGCCTCAGCCTGCTCGCGCTTGAGGCGCTTGAGCTCCTCGCGGGAAAGCGTGTTTTTGGCAGGCGCGTCCTCAGCCGGCTTCACGGCGGCCTGCGGCCGTGCCTGGGCCTTGATCCGTGCCTGCTCCTCGGCCTGCTTGCGGCGCCTGGACTCGTCGTAGGCCGCAAAGCTTTCAAAGCGCTCGATGCCGCCGCTGTCCACGGCCCAGATCTCGCAGCCGGTCTCGCTCAGAAGCCAGCGGTCGTGGGCCACCATGAGCAGGGTGCCCTGGTAGTTGCGCAGGGCCTCGGCGAGGGCCTCGCGGCTTTCCAGGTCGAGGTGGTTGGTGGGCTCGTCCATTATAAGGAATTCGGCGTCGTGGGCCAGCATCTGCGTGATGGCCACGCGCTTGACCTCGCCGCCGGACAGGGCCCCCATAAGTTGGTCAGGCCTGAGCCCGAGTTCGTCGAGTATCCTGTTGACTCGCAGCTGTTCGGCAAAGTCGTCGGTGTGCAGCTGGCCGGCAATTGTGAGGGACGGGTCGAATTCGTATTCCTGTTCCAGGAAAGCGATGCGTATGTCTTTCAGGAAGGTAATCTTGCCTCCGGAGTCGGAACTGTCCTTTCCGGCCAGGATTCGGAGCAGGGAAGTCTTGCCGGTGCCGTTGGGGGCTACCAGCGCAATCTTGTCTCCCTCGTTGATGT
>JAEEGK010029533.1_pt1 | contig 10924 bp, 7 predicted proteins | sample 8958771 | NCBI WGS metagenome assembly JAEEGK01 (sample SAMN16246547, study PRJNA631951) | gut metagenome | biome: gut microbiome; feature: rumen; material: SC-attached | host: Bos | place: Iran: Karaj | collected 2018-10 | reverse complement strand
ACATGTATTCGCAATTCGAGAAATACCGCAATTCCGGCTATCGGTATGCTTTGAGCGATACCGAGTTCATGACCGTGATGGTGCACTATATGTATAATGTGAGCGGCAAGGACCCGCTCTCCAACGAGCATCATTTCCTGCATCCCTCGGTATCGTCGGGACAGTCGCCGGTGGTGCTCAACGACGTATCGCTGCAAGGAGCTTTCTTCGGAGCATACGGACTGCTGGCCTATGTGGTCTATTTCGGATTGCTGGCCTTGCTGGCATGGCTTGTGCTCACCTATAGCATGCACGAACCCAGCGGTTTGCTTCATGCCCAGTTGCGCTGGCGTGTGCTGGCGGTGCTGATGTGGGTAGGCACCACGCTCTATCTCTATATCTCGTATCTGGGACAGCTGCCGTTTACCGGTCGTCTGAATCCCGGTTTCGGAGTGGATTCCGTGGGCGAGATGCTCGAGACGGCGCTGCTGCTGGCCTTTATGACGGCTACTGCGCTGAAGTTTAGAAATGATAAGCGAGGAGTGATAAACGATAAGTGAGGAGTGATAAACGATAAGTGATTAGTGATAAATGATAAATATGGACGGTAAGAAAATACTGAATTTCCTGAAACTCTATGTGCTGCTGAAGGCCTACTGGGTGTTCCCCGCGCTCTATATGCTGGGGGCAATGGTCAGCTATTTTTTCAGCGACGGGGGCTTCTCGTTTCCGGCTCTGGTGTTCTTCACCGTGCTGGGCGCGCTGACCTATTCCGTTGCGCGTTCGTGGCTGTCGCACGAATATGATACCGACGAGCTCGACTTTATCGGACTCAGCGAAGAGGATGATCCCGAGAACCGCAAGACCAGCGTGGCCGATTTCTTCCGCGACATGCCCTATTGGGAGAAAATCCTGTGGGTGGTGACGGTGGTCATGCTCGGCGTCATAGCCTATACGACGGCTGGCGGACTGGCCATGCTTTTCATGCACGACATCAGTACGCTGATGTATATCGTGGCCGCCATACTGATGGTGGCTTTCCTGGTGCTGCTCATGATGATTGCACGCCGCCGTGTGGTCATCGGTCTGGTGCTGCTCTACATCTTGCTGATGGTTCCCACGGGATTCCTTTTCACCCACGAGTATGTCTATTCTTCAATGATGACCGACCGCGATGTGCGTCTTGCCCGCTCGTTTATCGAGGCCAAGCAGACGCAGCTCCACCAGCTCAGCAACAAACTCGACCAGAACTCCGGAAGCCGTAAGAAAGGCATTAGTCATGCTGACATCAAGCATCAGGTCGATGAACTGTATGTCATGGAAGGCGAACTGGAGGCGATGATGGATGACACCAACTGGCTGAACTGCAACGACGAAGAGCTGGCCTCTTTCGTGATGAAGGCACGTTCGTTTCAGACGTTGCTGGAAGAAGCGGCAGGCAATGCCGAGGTGCGACATTCCAGGCGCATCCATGTGGACGATGAACAGAGCAAGCGGTTCTTCAACCGTCTGGCTGATATTAGCGAGAACCGCGTCAATGGCGTGAAGGCTATGCTCATCTTGGCATCGGGGAAGCAGCCCACGATGGAAAACTATAGTCTTTCGGCCCTGAAGGTGAGCATGCTCGTGGCTGCCGTGTTGTGCTATCTGCCGTTGGTGCTCTCCATGCTGGTGGCCATGAGCCGCCGCCGTCCGGGCAACTAAAAAACTGACACACGCTGAATGCAAACGCTCACGGTTAACATATTGCCCATCAGCAGGAAGCAGGACGAAGAACAGCGCTTCCAAAGTTTCCTCACGGCCATGCGCGAGCTGGCCGAGAGCAAATATTGGAATGGCAAGCATGTGGCTCCTGAGCTTGGCATGGAAGGCACCGACCTGACCGTCAGTGGCGGGCGCCGTCGGCTTTCGCCGCATACCGTGCATTTCATCCAAAGTTGGCTCGATCCCGAGCAACTGAAGGATGAAGACAAGGCCGGTGAGTGGATGGAGGCATTCCAGGTGCTGGTGCTGGTCTGCGATGCCCGCGAACTGCTTGAAGACAAGGCCGTCCGCCACCTGATGACGCGCTACCGTAGTGCCATGAACGTACAGAAGCGCTATCAGGATGCCATCCTGCTGCTGACAAACGTGGAACAGGTGATGGACATCGTTCCAGGGCGCAACTACACGCACACCGTCTTCGGGATGAATGCCGCCTTCGGACTGGAATCCTACAACGGAACCGCGCTGAAGCCCGAATACCAACAGACGTGGGACCGAGTGAGCGACCTGCTCATGGCCCAGAACAAAATGTACTACAAGCTGCGCTCCGGCAAGCAGACCGTGAGCCTTCCTTCCTACCTGACCTGCCAGAGCGCAGAGGTTCCCCTCTCGGGCTATCTTGAACTGCTGATGCTGTTCTTCCGCAGGCTGATGAGCGACGATAATGTTTATTTTTCAAATATAGGAACTAAAAGAAGATATAATATGCCGTTTAATATTTCCAACGTTTCGAAAATTCTTGCAGGCAAGGAGAAACATATCCGCCTGGCAGTTATTGGTCCGACATCGAGCGGAAAGACCTATCTGCTCAGCGATTTCGTCATCGCCATGCAGTATCTGGGCTACCGTCCGCTCAACGACATGGAAGCCGAAGTCTACCATCGTCCGGCCTCCAATTTCATCAACGATGTGCAGAACCCTGATTCCGGCATCACCAAGACGCCCATCTACGTGTGCCGCAACTACAACCAGTATTCGTCAATCTTCGCGAGTTACAAGAACAGCGACCGCCGCATACGCGTGGATTTCGTGGATGTGCCGGGCGAGGTTGTGGTGAAGGACTCCCTGCTTGAGTTCCAGGCCATCATGGAGTCGATGCTTGCCAGCAAGTCGAAGGGATTCATCGAGCGCATCTGGCAGCAGGAGGGCGATGCTACTGTCATTAAGACGGTGGAATTCGAGAACCGTCAGCCAGCCGAGGAACAGTCGGTGACCACCACCACGACAAACGCCTCAGGCATCGACCTCATCGGCAACACTGCTACTGGCTCGTCGCTCTTCGGCAACGACAAGAAGATAGGCCGCCGCACGCTGGAATATGTCACAACCGACAGTCGTCTGGAAGCCCTTGCACGCAGCGGTTTCGAGGAAACCAAGAAGTCGGGGCGCAGAATCAATGCCCGTGAATTGTTTATGCACTTCGTGGAATACGATACCGACACTGCCATCCAGGCCATCTATGATGCATGGGACTTCCTTAACATCGACTCGCGCATCACCGACAACAACGCCTCCGGCAGCGACCTCTCTGAGGGTGTCAGTCTCAGCGACAGCAACCGCATGCGTTTCATGAACGTCTATAAGAAGCATTTCTATTTCCATTATTATACCTACAATGCCACCGACGTGGTCATCTGCGACAAGTGTGCCCTGCCTTCAACAGTCGATGAGAGTAAGAGCGACCGCGACGTGTTCATGCCGATGATTCGTGCGCTAAAGACACTGACCGAATTCAAGGAATTAGGTAAGAAGCGCTGGTATATGGCCTTCAAGGGCATCGACAGCATCATGCAGGAGCACTACTTCCATCTGCTCTATCAGCAGACCAAAGACCTCAACATGGTGTATTCCTTCTTCATCATGCTCTACAAGCGTAATTTCATGGATTTGCCCCAGCTGAACGAGAGCGCCGACAATCCCTTCGGCGAGGCTTTGACCGACAGTTTTGCCGACAGGGTGATGTCAACCGACGACCTGCACGAATTCCTGACAGGCAGAAATGTTTCCGACAAGGTGATTTCGGCCTGCTACGAGCATCTGAAGGACATCAGGAAGTACTGGAATTCGTATTTCAAGGAAGAGAAAGAATACAAACAGTCCACGCGTGAAACCATTGCCGCTCATATCGGGAGCCGAGTCAAGTCTTTCATGGAAATTCCCGATGCGGTGAAACCCGAGCACGGCGACGAAATGGAGCGACTGGTGGGCATGCCGCCGCATATCTATCTGACGGCCACCCCCATCGACTATAATTTTCACATCAACGGCCACGACCCGAACGACAAGACGAAGTTCACTGGTGAGTCGCAAGAACCCGAGAACCGCGTTTGTTTCGGTACGTTGCAGCTGGCCTCCGACATCCTTCAGAAGGAGAACATGGACCTGGCCGACGACTATGCCGATACAGGCATGATTCTGAATTATTTCTATGGAAACCGATAAAGAGTGAAGAGTGAAAAATGAAGAGTGAAGAATCTAAACTCCCAAACTTCTAAACTCCTAAACTCCTTAAAAAATGAAGATAATAATCGATAATAAGGTGTATGGCTCGCAGGCCAAGGTGATGGGCGACGGGGTGCTCTCTTATTCCAAGGGAATCTCCAGTGCAGCCGACTCCCTCGGGGCGCTTTTCTCCGGACAGCTGCCGCGCGACTATGCCTCGCTCTTTTTCCTCAACAATCCCGACAACGGACTCCACACGGTGATTCACGCCCAGGGCGCCTTCACCACCTTCGAGGAACAGGGACGAGCCTACGATATGCGTGCCGTCTATGAGATTACCGATGCGGAGTTCCGCAAGATGGGAAGCCTCCATCAGCCGCTGATTGCCGCACTCGACAAACTGCACCGCTACGATACCACGGAATACGGTTCCGGCAACCTGATAGACATCACCCCCGTGCCACCGGTTCAGCCGCTTAGCGAAACCCAGCAGTTGCTGCGCCAGTGCCTGGTGTTCTGCGTGGTGAACAACCGTCAGCTTTTCCTGCGGTTGGGCAACGACGAGGACTATCGTGCCGACCAGGTGCGCCATTCCCGCAAGCTTCACGACCTGCTTGTGGCCATCGATTCGCTGCCCGAGGCTTATCGCGGATTTGCCTCCATGGGTTTCTCCGTAGATAGTTCCACCAGCGGCACACGTACGCTGGCCGACCATCTGCTGGTGATAGCCCATCACGACGATATCTCGCTCTGGGGCAACGCCAGGTCTCAGGGTGTACTCCTCGACTGGACTGCCTCGGCGATTCGTCCGATTACCCAGGTCGGAGATATTTCGCATGACGAGGAACGGCTCGCCAGCGTGGCTCCGCTCCTGCGCGGATTCCTGGGCACCATGGCCGTGTCCAGAAGTCAGGCATGCAGCATGTTCCAGCTGATTCCGCAAAACATCGACAATGTGCTCCGGGCTCAGAATCCCGACCGCAACAGTCTGCTCATCCTCTCGGCAGCCTTCAAGGGCGGCACCGGTGCCTATCGCCATTTCGACGTGGCCCGCAAGATGCTGCCCTTCCTGGTGCATGGCATCATTGTCAAGGATGTAACCATTGCCGACATACTGAACGTTTATCCGCAGTTGCGCGACGACCTGCAGCCCACCGACTGGCAGTCGTGCTACAAGATTGCCGAGGCGCTGCGCGAAAACGGAGTGAAGGATATTTCGCAGGTGATGGACTTCGATGCCGAACGGTGGGATGTCAGGACTATCGACCCGACCGTCTTCGACCGTCTGCGGCCTTTCATGACCGATGCCCAGGTAAAGACGCTACGGCAGAAAGCCTTGCCGCTCTACTATGAGCAGCCGGCACTTCGCTGTGTCTTTGAACGGCGCATGACCGAGGAAGAGGCCCGTGCGCTGCTCAGTTATCTGTGGGAAAACGACCGCGAGCATTACTGCCAGTTCATCAACGAGCAGAAGGTGGCGGCCGTCGGCTTCCTGGCCACCGAACCTGTCTGGCGCCGGCAGTATGTGCTTCACCGCGTTAGTCAGGACGTGCCGCTGAAAGACATTCCTTCCGCAATATGGGGACAGCACGACGAACTCCTCGACGAACAGCTTCTGCGCCTGCTCGACGAGAACGGCATCTACCGCAAGAATGCCGCGCTGCTTTCCGAGCATGTGGCATTCTTCGAGGAGAAAGGGCGGCGCACCGAGGCCGTGGAGCGCACCTATACGTCGATTCTCAACACTAAGCTCCCCCGCAATTTCGACGACTTGCTGGCAAAGCTCAATGCGCCGGCCTTGTCGGCAGAGCATTTCGAGGGCATGAAGAATAATCCCAAGCTGGTCATCGACATCTGCGAGACACCCCGCAAGCTTTCGTTCGAGGCCTTTGCCGACCTCTACGATGCCGTCATGAAAAAGCAGAACCAATTGCCCGACGGTCTCTTCGACGAGGCTTTCAGTAATTTTGCCGCTGGCTATCTGCGCGAGTGGTTCCGCAATTCACAGGCTTACGAGAGCCAGTATGTGAAGACCGTGGTGCCGGCCTGCCGTTTGAACCGCACGCAGGAGAATGCCCGCCGCTATGTGGTGAGCCAGTTCTCGGCGCTTACGAAAAAGGAACTCGCCGAGATGGGGCAGAAATTCGAGGCAGCCTACAAGCACAAACCGCGCACGTCGAAAAACCAGCGCGAGTTTGCCCACAAGATGGAGGCTCTGGGCACTTCGACCGAAGCCTTGCTCAAAGCCCTGAAAGAAAAGGGAATGACCTCGGGAAATCTGGCAAACCTGTACAGGGAGAGCCGTAGTTTGAAGAACTGGATACACAACCATCTAAGCCTGGTGGCCTTCATTGGCGCGGCTGTGGTCGCTCTCGTCGTCTTCATCCCCTTCCTGTTCTTCCTCGTTTTGTCGCATCACTCTCCCAGTGCCACGCCTCCGCCTCGTGTTGTTCCCGATACAACGGTCATCGACTCCGTTAAAATGAAAAAATGAAAACGTAGAATGTATTCATAACTCTAAACTCTACACTCTAAACTCTACACTCTAATAATGCCTAATCAGAGAATAGACCGAAACTGGTACAGCCGTTACCGCACCCACATGATGGCAGTCGTTGCATTTATCGTTGTTGCCGTCATCGGAACGACATTCTTCAAGGGATGTTCCGCCATTGGCAGGGACTCCCGCCAAGATGTGTATACACCCAGTGCCGACGATGGTTTCATCTATAAGGCCAACCAGCTGCTCAGCGAAATCGTCGAGGAGGCTAAGAAGGCCAATCCCCACAAGCCGCTCACCCTTCAGCAGCTCAACGACAAGTACGGGGCACTCCATTTCGAACTGCCCTACAACTATGTAGAGGCTGCCGGCGGAAGGGCTTCCGACATTCGTCTGGTCAGCATTAATCCCGACTCCATCCGCTCGTCAAGTCTCCGCAAGTTCTATTACAACAGCGACCTGCCGGCCTTGCTGCTCAAGCAGAAGCAGAATCTCGGCGAGCGTATCTTCAACATCAAGTTCGAACGCAGCGGACTTGAGATTAAGAGCATCCGGCTCGTGCCCTCGATGTTCAAGCTGGCGCTGGTGAAAGACCCGTGGGAAGGCACCATTCTGGCACGCGAGAGCAGTCTGTTTCCCGAGCGTAGCCATTGCTTCCTCACCTGGGGCATGAACATGCTTCCCATCCGCATGAATGCCGCCAGCAAGGGCGACTATATCGTTTCGGCCGATTTCGAATCTAAGTGTTTCACGCGGTTGGGCCGTGCGCTGGATTACTACGACTGCTACCGCATGTTCGGCAACGACAGCACCAAGCTCATCATCAACCTCGGGGGCAATGGCAATTGCCTGAAGATAGAATACGTATCGCCCGAGAAGGTGCGCATCAAGACCGAGGGAAGCATCTCTTGCAGCACGCTCGACAGCATCGGACAGGTGCGGCAGACCAGTTTCAGCGAGGCCGGAAAGGGCAGTGTGGTCCATGAGTTCCGCAACGACCTGAAACTGATTGTCACCGATACCCAGGGCGCGAAGATTACCGAGTTCGTGCTCACCCACCACAATCCCATGCTCAACCTCTCGATGGTTGTCAGCAGCAATGCCGGAAAGATGCGCTATTTCGAAGGCAAGAACTTCACCGACCGCTTCACCCAGCAGGTCATTCGCGGGCTCTCCAGCACCATGCGCAACACGCTTTTCCGTGATACCGTGCAGCTCAGCATCGACCCCCTGCTCTCGGCCGCCTTCGAAGAGGAACTCAAGGGCTATTGCGAGAATGTGCTCAAGAAGGCGCCCGACATCCATGCCTCTTCCACCGACCAGTGGGAACTCTCAATGACTGTGATGGACATGGCCACGGGCAACGTGCTCGCCGTTCCCTACTATCGCTCCGAAGACAACAATGTTGACTACAATGTGGCCATCGGTCGCAAGAATCCTGCTTTGCTCCGCCGCTATATCGGTTCTGCCTTCAAGCCCCTGCTTGCCTTGGCGGCCGTCCAGGCCACCCCGTCGCTTGTAGGGCTCAACACCGTGGGCAAGTATTCGCTCGACCGCAGTTCCATCGTGCTCGGCAAAGACGGCAAGGCCAAGTCGGGCAAGGCCAGCTTCTACGGAACCAATGTCGATGCCTGGGCGCTCTCGCAGAAGACGCAGGGCTTTTGGTTTGGCTGTCAGCGCATCGGCGACTTCCTGGCCCATTCCGACGATGTCTATCCCGTGGCAATGGCCGTGCTGAGTCTGGCGGGAGCCGACGGGTCGAAGCCTGCCTACGATTTCTCGCGCAGCAATGCCTTCGGCCGCGACCTCATGCTCGAGAAAGATCCCGACCGCATCAACTGGACCGAACAGCCGCTCATACGCGACCTCGACTTGCTCTACGACCTGAAATCCTACAACGACCTCTATGCCGACGACAGCCTGAGTATGTCGCATTACATCTGGCGCAACTTACAGCTGAACGGCGACGACCAGTTCGGGCTCGACAATATCAATCCCGACGTCACCGTGATGCACTATCAGAAACTTTACGACCAGCCCCATAAACTGAAGACAAACCTTGTGCCCTGGGTGCTGGGGCAGGGCACCAACGAGTGGAACTGCGTGAAACTGGCCGAGGCATGGACGCGTATGCTCACCAAGCGCGAGGTGAGGGCTTCGTTCATCGATAAGCCCGGCACCATTCCCAGCCTGGTGGAACGGTTGAAGACCAAGGACAATGCCAATCCCAACGAGGTGTGGAACCGTTTCCTCGACGAGTTGCTTTATGCCCAGACCCATTCGCCCGGTCTGCTCACCCCGATGGACAATGCCGTGAAATCGCTCGGCCACGATCTCGTTCTCTTCTCGAAAACGGGAACGCCCAACAACTACGACCGTCCCGAATGGAAAACACTCGACGGCCGCCGCCATTGGCTCGATGTGGGACTCTACTGCATGGGCCTCATGCCCAGCGATTCTTATCAGAAGGTCCGCGAGGGAGGTCCCGCCAAAGGACTAATGTGTGTCATCCGCATCACGCGTATCACCCGTCAGAAACCCTCCGACGATGGTGTCTCGTCCACCCATGCCCGTAATTTCTTCTCGGCCAATAAGCGCCGCCTGCAGAAATTCTACGAAATGACGCGCCAATATTATTGAACAGCATCCTCCCCTCGCAGCTTCTCCGTAGGTTGTTGCTCCGCAACAACCACCCCCTCCTTGTCTACCTCCCTTTCCTCAGCTCGCGCGCTTCCTTTCCCGTGAGGTGCTCGATGTCGAAGCGTATCATCAGCATCCGCGAGAAGCCTTTCGCCAATTCATGGCTCAGCGCCTCGTCGTCGTTGGGATTATAGCGGTTGCCCAGCAGCCGCGCGGTCTCCATCTTTTCCGCTTCATCCTCCACGATGTGTATCCTGCCGAAGGCTATCACGCTGCGGTAGTAGGTGGTGTACTCCTTCGGTTTCACGTCGTCTTGCTCGATGACGCAGAACGATGCCTTGTCGCAACTTCGGATGGCATCCACTTTGTGGCCGCTCAGCGCACTGTGGAAGTAGAGTTTGCCGTCGGCATAGACATAACTGATGGGCACGGCGTAGGGATAGCCGTTGTCGCCCGAAAGGGCCAGTGTGCCCGAAGTGGCTTTCTGCAGAATGGCCACAGCCTCTTCGGCTGTGAGCTGTTGCAGCTTGCGCCTCATTTCTCTGAAGGGTTGCATGTGAGTTTGTGAGTTTGTGAGTTTGTGAGTTTGTGAGTTTGTGAGTTTAGGAGTTTGGGAATTTGGGAGTTTAGAAGTTTGATTTCGGAATCATGACAGGGCTTTCAGCCCGATGATCGAACCGATGAGGGTGGTCAGGAAGAACAGCCGCCAGAAGGTGGCCGGTTCCTTGAAAATCAGTATTCCCACGAGCACAGCACCGCAGGCTCCGATGCCTGTCCATACGGGATAGGCCGTGCCTATGGGGATGGTCTGAGTGGCTTTGGCCAGAAAGACGGCGCTCAGCACGTAGAACACGCCAAAGGCGCCAATCCACGTCATCCATTCGCCGCCCGCCACACCTTTGGCCCTGCCGAGGCAGTAGGTGAAAGCCACCTCGCAGAGTCCGGCAATGATGAGTGTCAGCCAGTTCATCTCGGCGTTTATTTGTATTTCTGGAAATTATACTTTGCGCGGAGTTCCGCTTTTTTCTCTTCGTCCCGACTAGTGAAATACGCTTTCCAGCCAGGGCAGAAGTTGATGTGCCATCGCCAGAACCTTCCTAATGCCGAATTGGGCTTCTTGTCGTAGTGAGCCCTGAACTTACAGTTTTCGCAATTATGTGCCATATTATCTAATCATTGATGATGTCTGCTGCAAATATAATAAAAATATTTGAAATTCCCTTCTTTTCAACATAAATTTTAAAGACGAATATCAGTATCACCAGTTTCACTCGCTGCAACCTGTGGAATATCAGGTATATGTGGCTGAAACTGCACTATCACTTCAGTTTCACTTTCGTCACTCCAGAAAATGCACGTAATTCGGTTTCACCGGTTTCACATCTCATAAATACAAGGACTTCAACACCTTTCAGGTGAAACCGCGGTTTCATTCCGGTTTCATCCATTTCCGTTTCAGAAGTAATAGCTCCCTCCCTCTAGGGAGGGCAGGGGAGGGTCTCTTTCTTATAGGGAGGGGCAGGGGTGGGTCCGTTGGGGGTGAGTCCGTTGGGGTGGGTAAAAGATAGGTTTTTGCGGAGGGATTAGGGCCTAATCACT
>JAEEGK010029532.1_pt1 | contig 10924 bp, 7 predicted proteins | sample 8958771 | NCBI WGS metagenome assembly JAEEGK01 (sample SAMN16246547, study PRJNA631951) | gut metagenome | biome: gut microbiome; feature: rumen; material: SC-attached | host: Bos | place: Iran: Karaj | collected 2018-10 | reverse complement strand
CAACAAATGTCCTGATGGTTTCCGAACTTCTTTGTTTTCACCCCACCAAGTAATATTATATTGGTCAAAATACGGTGAAACTTCACCACGAATTGGTTCAAAAAGATTATGCAAACAATCTTTTCGTTTCAAAACAAATTCATGTTCCCCTCTAAAACTACCATAGTTTTCAACCTGTTCTTTTGACAAATAGTCAGTATAATATGATGTTTGTCTTGCTTTTTCATCGTTGTAAAATGTCCTTTTCATGTTTCCTCATGTTTTAATGCAGTATTACAATTTCTTAATTCATTGAAATCAAACTCGTTCGCAAAAAGTGACATGCACCGTGTCGCCAAAACTCTTGCCTATCTGTTTCCTGATGTCCTTCCGCAGTCCAATGATATGGCATGGGGTTCCCATTTTCACGATTTGTCCGTCGTAGGGCACGCCATCAAAAGTGGCATGGACCAACAATCGACCCTTGCCGAACAACGCCTTGATGTCGAAAGGCACCTCCACATAGGCGGCATCCATGTCTTCGTTTTGCAGGATAACCGCATCAAATTCCAACAGTCCTGGCATAGCTTTTATTATTGGTTTACAAATAATTCACCTTTTGCCACAATGGCCGCCGTTCCACCCACATAGATGGTTCCATCCTTTTGGATGCGCGTGGCGACTACAGAAGGCCGACCCATGGCCTCGCCTTGTATGAAGGCACAATCCACTTCAGCACCAAGGCATCCGCATTGTTGCAGATAATAAGTCAATGCAGCATTGGCAGTGCCAGTAGCCGATTCTTCGGGGATATCATACAAGGGGGCAAAGTCACGGACATGCGCTGCATATCCATCGTTACTGAAAGCAAAAACATGGAAACTAACCGCATCATATCTCTTGGTGATAGCTGCGATGGCCTCCATGTCGAGCTTCAAGGCTTGCAAGGTGTCCACATTGGGCAAAGGAATCATGAGGTCAGGAAGGCCGGAATAAGCAATTTGGACAGGCATTTTCGGACTATAGCCACTGATGCCCAATGCCTTATAGATGTCTTCCGTCTCCTCGATGGTGGCAACGATGCGTGGCATAGCCATTTGCATCATCACTTTTTCACCTGCTTCGATGTGCAAGTCTCCCGCCAAGGTATGGCACAGGCATTGCCCCGAAGCTAATCCTTCATGGTGCAGCAACACAAAAGAGGCAATGGTAGCATGGCCGCACAACTCCACCTCGGCTTTCGGAGTGAAGTATCTGATAGTAAACTCCTTATCAGCATCATGCCTGACAAAAGCCGTTTCAGAATACCGCAGTTCTGCCGCGACTTGCAGCATCAACCTCTCTTCGGGAAAACTATCCGTATCAAGCAGCACCACACCTGCGGGATTGCCACCAAAAGGTTGGTTGGTGAAAGCGTCAACAATGTAGTAGGTCATTTTTTTCATTTTAATTCATTGATTTTATCAACATTAATTCAGGAAGTAGCACAGCTGTTTCCTCAACATCTTCCTTGCCTTTCCAAGCAACAATGAAGTTGATTTTTGCGGATTTCACATAGTATCCTTTCTCAGCCCATCCCTGAAGTTCTTCTCGTATTTTGTTCGAAATGCAGGCCACTCTTTCGCCAGACGGAAGTCGCAAATAGCCATCGTCAAAATATAAAAGCTGTCCGCTACGCAACTTCAAAATCTGCTCTTTCTTTCCTTTGAAATAATCCAAATACACATCCTTATGAGTTAAAGGTATGGTGATTTCTTCCGGATGTGGATAAAGATTAGTGTCTTGTCTATACTCCACACCCTCTGTCTTGATATTGCTGAAAACGTTGGAATTGCAATGGATGAAAAGACACTGTTTGGCTCGGGTCATGCCCACATATAATTTGCGGATTTGTTCGTCGTTATCAGCTCGTTCACCGTCCAAAAGCATATACACCGTATCAAATTCCTTCCCTTTTGATTTGTGAATCGTGGATACAAAAACGGTTTGATGGTCCTCTCCACAAAAATCCTCCAAATTCGATTCGAAAGCAAACTCCATCAGGTCGCTACGGTATTTGGTGCGGTTAGTCTTTTCAAAATCCTCAAAAAACACTTTGACATAATCCAAGCAGCTACTTGTTTCATAATTCGACAAAGTTTCCTGTTTGGCTTGCATCCATTGTTCATCACTGATGATGGGAGAATCTTGGTTCTGGTTGACATGTTTAAGAAAATAGCGCACTTCCGCCAAATTGGAGAAACGAAATCCTTCGTTGGATTGAATGAGTTTGGCACGAATTCCTTGCTTCGTCAGCAAGCCTACAATCCTCGCTGCTTCTTCGTTTTTGTTGGTCAGAACGCAGGCCCTCTCGTTGCTATAGGTAGCCAACACGTTGTTAACCAAAGGAATCTCCAAATGCTCAGATTCATACTGGGTGATTTGCACCATCCCAGGGTCTTTGCTGACAGCAATACAAGGCGAAGTCTTCATCCGATGTCTGATGCCTTGCGCAAAACAATTGGCGAAACTGACGATTTGCTGCCGACTTCGATAGTTTTCCGTCATCTCATACTTTACGGCCTGCATTTCATCAATGAAAGCCTGCATATATCTGCTGTCGGAACCTCTAAACTCGTAAATGTTTTGGTCGTCGTCACCCACAGCAATCACCCGCATTTCCTCGTTGTTGTTCATCAACGCTCGAACAAGGGCATATTCGTCTATGTCCATATCCTGAGCTTCATCGATGACGAGAACAGCTTTATTGATACGACCTTGCTCGGCTTCACCGTTTTCAATCATCTCAGCGGCACGACGAACCACATCTTCTGATTCTTCAAGGTTGCCTATTCTTCCCAAAAGGTCGAAACTGAACGCATGGAAAGTCTTGATTTCCACAAAACTTGCTGCATTTCCAATAAGTTCGATGAGACGTTGCTTAAATTCCGTGGCAGCCGCACGTGAGAAAGTAAGCATCAGCAGTTGCTCATGCTTGACATCTTCCAACAACAACAAAGAAGCCAATTTGTGTACCAATACTCTCGTCTTGCCACTACCAGGCCCAGCAGCCACCACAATGTATTTGGATTGCTTATCATCGATAATACTACGTTGTTTTTCCGAAAGCGTCCCGAACAGTTTACGATATTTTTCAGGAGTAATATTCCGCTCAATTTCTTCAAGTCGTTCTCCTTTGAAATATCTGGAAATGAACTTTTTATAGTCCATTTGGAAATAATCTTGGACATATTGCAGCGCCGCATTGTAATCCCGCACCATCATATTGGCATATTCTCCGACAATATGGATTTGCTGACGTTTTTGCCTGTAGAACTCATCCAACATCCTGTAGTCTTCCAACTTGTAGCGGTACTTCATCTCTTTCAGCCGATGCACTTCCATCGCGTTGTAAATCACCAAGAAACCGCCTTCAAGCCGCAATGCACCAATCTTGGATAAGTACAACAAAGCATCCTCAATTTCTTCAATATGGTATTTTTCCTGTGATTGGAACAAAACACTATTTTGATAGGCTTCCAACTCTTTCAGCAAGGTAATCACTGAAAATTGTACGAGACTTCCAGATTGTTCAGCGGATTGAGGATTCGCAATGGCCGAAGCATAAAGCCTGTCGATTACGAAACGACAGATGTCATGTCGCCTTTGGCATCTTTGAATTGTCTTTTCTGACTCTTGGCACAAAACAGCGGAAACCATTCCACTATAGACATTTTCCTTCTTTCTAATGTAAGACTTCACCGAAAGATAATACAACAACGTCTTGATTCTCTTTATCGATGACGCAATTTTCGCTTCTGTGGCTTTCTCATTGATTTCCTTGAAAGAGAAATCCAGCTCCATATTCGCCAAAGTATTGAGTATGAACAATTCCAATTTGGCAAATTGCTCAAACACCTGTTTGGTTCTGTTTTCGGAATGCTCAATATAGGCCGACATATCCTTCGAATCTGCCAAAATACCTTCCTGACGCATCAAACTGATTGTGCTGATAACCTCCCCTTTGCTCAAACCAAGACGATCAGCCAAATAATCCACACGCGATTCGGCATCATCGTCTAAAGCGGTCGCCCTGCTCTTGCTCGAAATAAGGGACTTAATGATACGGACAGCATTCTGTTTCTCTTTGTCGTCAACGAAAAGCTTAGAATTGTTGATGCGTTTGTGTGCCTCATCCATGTTTTTCACCATGATTCCTGTGGCAAAAACATGAGGTACATTATTGCCTCTACTAACATAACCCGCTTCTTCAAGTGCAGCTATGGCAGTGCGTACCCGAGTCTCAATATCGGGAACCTCATCATTCCAACCAGCTTGCCGAGCAATCTCCAATGCCGAACACGAAATGTGTTTCCTTTGTTTGGTAAAGCTCTTTATGGCAGACCAAACTTGTTGTATCTCGCTGATGCTCACCTTGGTTTGGTTCAACAAAATGAAATGCTTGTCCAAATCATGGTCGCTGTATAGTACATAACACTTGGCAGCGGTTTTGGGGTCACGGCCAGCACGTCCCGCTTCTTGCACATAGTTTTCCAACGAGTCGGAGATGTCATAATGAATCACCATGCCGACATCTTTTTTGTCCACACCCATGCCGAAGGCAGAAGTGGCCACCATGACCTGCACTCTATTGGCAATGAAGTCGTTTTGGTTGGCAATCTTTTCGTTTGCCTCCATTTTCCCATTGAAGGGTAAGGCTTCAATGCCATCCGACGTTAATTTTTGGGCTAATTCCCTAGTTTTCCGCGTCCGAGAAACATAAACAATGGTTGGGCATGGATTACCCATTAACAAGTTACGCAACGTGTTATACTTTTCTTCTTCTGTTTCAGCATACAAAACAGAGTACTGCAAGTTTTTTCGAGCCGAAGAAGAGGCAAAAAGCTCCAAATCAACATCCAGTTTTCGCTTGAAATAATCACGAATGTCGGTAATGACCTTTTGTTTTGCCGTGGCAGTGAAACAAGAAACAGGTATGGGGCTGGTCAATTTCTTTTTTTCTTGCAAGTTGCGTATAAAATCGCCGATATACAAATAATCGACTCTGAAATCCTGACCCCATGATGAAAAGCAATGTGCCTCATCAATAACAAAACGAACCACATTGCGTGAGAGCAAAAGTTTCTCGATGGTCTTCGAACGCAGCATCTCTGGTGCAATGTAAAGCAAGGTGGCACTGCCATCAGCCACTCTGTCAAAGGCATTGGCACGGCTGACAGGGTCAAGCAATCCGTTGATAGTAATAGCCTCGGTTATGCCTTGCTCGGCAAGGTTATCCACTTGGTCTTTCATCAACGATTGCAAAGGAGAAATGACCACAGTGAGACCATGCACGGCTCTCCCTGTCAAGATGGCAGGCAGTTGAAAGGTCAATGACTTGCCGCCGCCTGTTGGAAAGATAGCCAAGAGTGATTCCCCATTGACAGCAGCCTGAACACTTTTTTCCTGTAAAGGCTCTCCATCATAAGAACGGAACTCATCAAAACCAAAGACATCTTTCAAACCATTGTGAATATTCAATTTGCTTTCGCAATGCTCGCAATACTGGTCGTGACAAGGGTTACTGCACAATAGTTTTAGGATATTCTCAATTTCCGGAAATTGATGCAACAACCAAGGTGGAGTGACAGAATAATTGTCGCCAGTGGAAATCAGTGCCAAAGCGTATGCCAATTCGATACGATGCTCACTCACAAGCATGTTAATAAGGCTATGGACACAAATCTTTCCTTGGAAAGCCTTTAATATCAGCGGCTCTATAGTTTCGTCAACAGAGTGGAATTGTAGATAATCGAAAAAAGCCGAAAACTCTTTCTCTTGATGTAACAAACCATAATAAATGAACTGCAGTTCCTGAGGTAAAGCTCGAAACGCATTCACTTCGTCATAGAACAAATCGCGGGCTTTCAGACAATCGTTAAGCGGATTGTTTACTTCCTCTGTTTGCAGTTTGTCGTCTTTCAGCAGCTTGTGATAAGGTCTCTTCGGAAACAAAAGCGGAGAAAGAAAGAGTGTATCTATAACTTTTTTACTTGTTATTTCCTCCAAATCCGGCAAATACTTCAAGTCGTGCTGAATGATGTTGTGTCCACATAGAAACTCAGCATCTGCTACAAATTGAATAAAGTCTTGCTTCGAGGGGGAATGAAACTCACTTTCAGGCTCTTTCACTGCCCCAAAATCGCGAACTCGTTTTCCATCAAGCGTTACTTCCAAATCAATGAATGCGACGCCAGAAAGTTGTTTCCGATTGGAGAACAAACCATTTCTTAAGCGATTGATATAGTCGTTGATGCTTGGCATTTATTACTTACTTTATTCTATACGGCTATTATTATAACGGCAATGAAAGTTGTGCGGATTTTGAGGTTCCTGTTTCATCTTCTACATTTCCGTAAGAAGCGGGGTCTTCGGCAACCACGGCCCAAAGCCCTTCTGACACCTCATAATCAACCGTTTTATGGATGGGAAAGCCTTCAACATCAACAGGATTTGCACCCATGCCAATCAAGGTATTGTTGGCACATTTTTCTTTGTCCGATGGCTTGCGGACATAGATCATCCTTCCTTTTTTCAGTCCATCACAAACACCACTCCATGTCCCTCCTTTGTCGTCTGATTGTGCTACATAAATCTCGGAAGCAAGACCGTAAATAATTGAGTTTCTTGCCATGGCCAATTCAACGCTCCAAGGCAATTTCGGATGGAATGTACTCAACACCAACACATCCCCTTCAATGATTTGTTTATAATATTTCTTCATCCCGCTTGCAAATGTAGTGATGCCTTGCGGTAATACGATAATGCTCTGACCTTTATAAACTAACGCGGAATCAAGGGCCTGCTTGTCAACGCCCTTGGCAAATCCACTAACCACCACTTTATATTCGGAAGATGCCTTTTTTGCCACATTATCTGTAAACGCCAAAGATGTCTCATTTGCATTCCTTGAACCCACAATCGCAATGGATTTTTCTTGAAGAATCTGCTTGTTGCCTTTGGTGTAAAGAACTATAGGTGAATTGTACTTCAAATTTGCCTTCAATGTTGGTGAATACTCTTTTGAGGTAATCGGAATGATGTCATATCCTTGATCTAAAAGTTCCTCCACCATAAATGCATAATTCGGCAATTCCGACTTCGTTTGTTGCAGCAAATCAAATTCTTGCGGATTCAACTCCAATCCAAGGAAAGAGTTGGATTCAAAGAAATCTGCAATTGTCTTCCCTTGACGAAAGCAATGTGCAATTATTTCGTTCTTTCTTGAGGTCCAGATTTTGGGCGTATGGACCAAAGCCACCCAATAGGTCAATTCTTGATTCATCATAAATCTCCTCCAACCGTTTTTGCAATGGTAATAGGTGCAATGATTTCAGCACCCATTGTGGTTAATAACTTACCGATTTCTTTTATTGTTGCTCCACTATCAAAAATGTCGTCAATCAAAATAATTCTTTTTCCTTTTATCTCATCTGGTGCTGTATATGCAAAAGCATCTTTTACATTATCCTGCTTGAGGCAACCATTTTGAAACACTTTTTGTTCGCTTGTCTGCCTGGCTTTTATCAATTTATGCGATATTGGAACTTTGATAACATATGCAAATTTGCAAGCAAAATTCTTGACAAGGTCACCAGAATGGGTTGGCGGCACATACAATACCAAATCGAATTCCGTGTTTCCAAAAGTTTTGCGGAAGGCTTTCAAAGTAAGCCGTAACAAGAAATCGGGGAAGTCTCCGCCATTCTCATACTTTGAACGATGCAAAGCACTGCCAACATTTGACACTCCGTAATATGATGCAGCAACGCCGTTTACAATATGAGATTTCTTTGCATAATGATCCTCAAGCAATTGTTCCAAGAATTCTTTCTCCTCAACAGAAAACCGATCCCAAGCAATTTTGTTTTTGAATGATTCGAACAATTGATCATTCATTAAAACATCAATTTGATTACAACCAGAGACTTTGACGGACCATTTTATTCCAGATGACTTTTGCGTTTTGGACGTGGTTTCAGATACTTCTAATGCAGGGAAATAATTCTCTCTGTAATTACGAAGTCTTTCACTCCATTCTTCGGTCATTGTTACCGTCAATTTCTTCAAGTTGGTATTATCGCAATTGGAATACTCCATTTGACCATCATCATCCAAAAATCCACACAAATATTGCATTCTTGATTGGGTCGTGTTGACATAAGCAACCATTGCATCCAAATCCTTAAGTTTCAACAACCTCAAGTCTTCAAACGCCTTCATATCCAATTCTTTTGCCCCAAATTGATATTCCAAAATCTTGTTTTTCCCATTCACCACTTCTTTTATGATTCCTTGGTCAATCAAATCAGCCTTGATTACACGTATCTGTGTTTGCTTCAAATTGGTGGCTTTCATCAATCCCCTTTCACCAAGAGGTTCTTCCTTCAGCGCTTCAATGGCTTTCAAATACTTTTCTTTTGAAGGTCTTGCTCCTTCTATGAAAGAGTTGGGGAGTTTGTAATCTTCTTCTATGCCATTTTCATCTTTGGTTTCGTTATAGAACAAAATGATTGTTGTAGGCTTTCCGTCTCGTCCAGCACGTCCGATTTCCTGATAGTAATGAATTGGGGATGCTGGAATCTGGGTATGAATAATGAAACGAATATCGGGTTTATCAATGCCCATTCCCAAAGCATTCGTTGAAACGACACATTTGAAACGGTTTTGCATCAATCCATTTTCAATGTCTTTTCTGGTGTCCGCATCATGTCCCGCGTTATAGTTAATAGCCTTTATTCCATTGGATGACAACCATTTCGCATAAATCTCTGTATCAACACGAGTGCCTGTATAAATCAAACCTGTTCCATCAAGATTGTTCAAGTTTTGAGCCAGCCAAACCAGTTTTTCATCTTCGGAGTGAACCTTAATTACATACAAATGAAAATTATTGCGAATCAAAGAACCTCTAATCGTGGTTAGCCTACCACCAATTTGTCGCTCAATATCATTTTGGACTCTTTTTGTCGCAGTTGCCGTGGTGGCCAAGACAGGCAAACTTTGAGGCAACAATTTCACCAAATTGATGATACGTCTGAAAGCTGGTCTGAAATCGTGTCCCCATACTGATATGGTATGTGCTTCATCAATGACAATCATGGAAAGATTCATCTTTCGAGTAGCCTCAATCCATTCTTGGTTTTCTTGTCGTTCGGGAGCAATGTACAAAATCTTGATCTTGCCAGCCAATGCTTCTTGTATGGTATTGGAATTTTCCTCTGATGATTGTTCTGAATTAATATATTTGGCGGGAATACCCCTAGAATTCAACGCTTTTACTTGATCACGCATTAACGCGATTAGAGGGGAGAAAATAACCGTAATGCCAGAAAATTGTGTTGCAGGATATTGGTAACATAGCGATTTCCCAAAACCTGTCCGTTGAATCATCAATATGCGTTCGCCATTGAGAATACGCTGAATTGCCTCCCATTGCTCATCATAAAAATGGTCGATCCCGAATATTCGCTTTAGTTTTATCTCAGCCTCCTCACGATTCATCGATAACAGATTTTTCTGCAAAAATAGAAAATTCCTCTTATAAAAACCACCTTGATTTATAATACCTGCGCCGTATGGTTCTTCGTGTCCACTTTGCCAATGGCATCAATGATAACACCTTCTTCGTCAATGACATAGGTGGTACGAAGTGTGCCTTCAGTAACCTTGCCGTACATCTTCTTTTCGCCCCAAGCTTCGTAAGCTTTAAGGATGGTCAGGTCGGTGTCGGCGATGAGATGGAAAGGCAGGTTGTATTTGGCAATGAAGTTTTGGTGAGACTTGGCACTATCGCGGCTGACACCCAGCACATTATAGCCCAATGAGAGAAAACGTTCGTAGTTGTCGCGCAGGTCGCAGGCCTCGGCGGTGCAGCCAGGCGTGCTGTCCTTGGGATAAAAGTAAAGCACTAATTTCTTTCCAGCAAAATCCGTCAGTTTAACGAGGTTGCCGTTCTCGTCTTGCCCTTCAAAGTAAGGGGCTTTTGTTCCTTTTTGTAGCATGGTTTGATTGTTATTTAAATAGTTCTTCGATGTTCATCATTCCGCTTCTTCTATCGGATATGTTTCATCGTACAATTCCGATAGGTCACGACCAGATTCTTTTACCTTCCAATACGGTGTGGGTTGTACCGAATAGGACTTACCTAAAATCTCTGTAGTAATTGGTGTGAGGGTGGTTAATTTTCCATTGTATTGCACATGCTTTTGGTCAATCACCGCACAAGTAATGGTTTCATCTGGCTTATACACCAACACATCCCCTGTATGAAGACCCATATCAAGGAAATGTAAAGGCGGACGCTTGGTCTTTGACTTTTCCTGAGCGGCTTTATCTTCCGGGGTCAAATCATTCTCTATTTCTTGGGTAACTTCAGCAGTCACATCTTCATGTTGGAATAATTCAAGGATGGCGACAGCTTGTTCGGGAGCAATACGGAAAAACTCCCTGTTGGCATTTACTCTTTGAGGTGCAAAAGCTGTATGCAATGCTTTTTCAATTTTGGCACACTCTGATTTCTTCACACGGCAAGCAAACTTACAATCAAAAGGCAACGGTACCCCTGTTGTATACAACTCCTTTAATCGCGCATCCATTTCAGAGCGCTCGGTCATACCGATTTTGACCATACCCGGCATACTTGGGTTTGTCAAAACATATACTATTCCTTGTTCTTTCATATCATTGTTTTTTCTATCTATCAAACATCTTTTTTATCACAGCACAGCTGCAATCTTTCTAATCCCTTTCAAAACATCAGCTACCGACTTGTCCTTACGCGTGGTCTGCATGTTGTATTTCATTTGCAAATACATTAAAGCATCGGCAGGAATATCGAGTGCGGCCTCAAACATTAGCGCAGTCTTAGCTGTCAGTGAGCGACGACCGTTCAATATCTCGTTGA
>JAEEGK010029531.1_pt1 | contig 10924 bp, 8 predicted proteins | sample 8958771 | NCBI WGS metagenome assembly JAEEGK01 (sample SAMN16246547, study PRJNA631951) | gut metagenome | biome: gut microbiome; feature: rumen; material: SC-attached | host: Bos | place: Iran: Karaj | collected 2018-10 | reverse complement strand
AGTCTCAATGTTAGATTACTACACCGAAAGGTGTGTTACTTGTTAAGTTGATTGAACCGCCGTGTACCGAACGGTACGCACGGTGGTGTGAGAGGTCGGCGGTCATTGACCGCCTCCTACTCGATTGACATCTTTAACTACGACCTGCTTGGCTATGGTGTAATGGCACTTTCGACCTTCTTTACGGGACTTGCAATAAAGCCGAAGAATAAGGCAGATAAGTGGCTCAGAGCGTTACTGATGATACACGGAGTGTTCTACTTCAGCTGTACGTTCATGCCTATCACAGGAATATTCGCAAGGATGTCCTCCGGCGGCGACGGAATTGGTGGAAGACTTGCGTTAGTTATCTGGTGTGTATATTTTCTGCCCATCGGAATACTTTCGTTTCTTCATTTCGATTCCAGAAACAGATAAAATAATATATTCCAGGGTTAATAATCCCCTCATTACAGCCGATATATATCTTGGCAATGGAAGCGTGTTTTTCAATGGATTGAAACTCATTGAAAAATGCGCTTTTTATTATTTCTGCCATGAGGGAGTATATATGAATATAAGTTTAAATCTTAACCAAAAGGAATCTAAGAAAATCTCCAACACAAATGAACTTGTCGAATACATTTTGGAGTGCGGCTACGAGACTAAAAAAATGTCTGAAGAAGAGCGTGCAGAAATGGATGCTCGTATCATGGCCAAAATCATGGCAAAACTTCAAGCAGGAAGGAAACTTACACAGGAAGAACTTGATTATCTGCAAAGAACAAACCCAATAATGTACGCCCATGCGATGAGAGTTCAGCGTATGGCCGAGGCTGTGGAGGAGCAGCTTAAACACGCTAAAAGTAAGGAGGAAGCTAATCACATAATTTCATCGGCAATGACCGGAGTATCCAAGAACGACCCTGATCGTGAATACATTTATGCAGCAATCAGCCGTGTCACTAAAGAATTCAAAGATTCTGATGCATATGCAGAGTTGCCTGATACTGCAGAGGAAGAATATGAGGACTTCAATCTTTTATCCTGGAGTCCACTTACAGAAGTGTATGATGATTTGCCAACCTTTTCGGCAAATGCATAATAAAAAAATATGCCGCTCGGCCCTTTGCGGGGAGCGGTGCAGCCGTGACTGACAGAGCGGCTGGGGAAAGGATGAGGATGAGTATACAAAACATTTCAAACATGCGGAGCATAGACCCTGCAAAGACAAAAGCGCAGGCGCAAAAAGCGGACGTGCTTACCAGAGGAACTTCTTTTTCTGATATTCTAAAAGGAGAACAGCAGAAATGCCCATATAATCACTTGGCAAAAAATAACATGATTAAGTATAACGGTGTAATCTTTATGTGTGATTACGATACCAACTCAATATGCCTCGGTGATATGACGGAACCTAAAAAAGTGCTTAATATCAGCCTGCCTAGTGGAGGCAGTCTAAGAGTTAATGTGGATAGCGTTGGAGGATTATCGAAGGCAGCGGGAATGTTTTCGCCTGAGGACCTTAATGCAATATTGAGAGCCATTTCTCAATACAATCACTTTACAAGCAAGCTAAACGAGATAGAAGAGGAAGAAATCGAGACGGTCGAAAATCTGACCAAAGGTGATGAGAAAGCAGAAGAACGGGAATAGTAAATACACTATAGCAGCGCGGGAAAGAATCTCGCGTTGCTTTTTTATTGTCTATTGACAGAAGGGTTAGTTGGTGCTAACTTAAAGATGTGACCAAAATATATAAATGGTCACAAGAAAGGATTTGCGCAATGCCTGACAGGGTTTTTACAAGTGAACAAAGGGATGAACTAAGGATGGTTATGCTGGAAACGGGATTTCCTTTGATTAAAGAATATGGCGTAACCCATACGACTATTTCAAAGATTACAGACAAGGCGGGAATCGCCAAGGGAACCTTCTATCATTTTTGGAAAAATAAAGAAGAATATTTGGCTGATCTTATTCGTTACCATAGGCAAAAGATGCTGCCCAGGCTGATTGATGAAGATGTCCTTGAGGGTGAAAGAAAACTTGGCAGGGAAGAAGTCCGTCTGTTCTTTCGTTATTTGGTTGATAAAGAGAAGAGTATATACGCTCATATGACTCTTGAAGATGAGTCGAGTCTTATGCAGAAAACCACGGATTTTGTACCGGATGAAGAAAAGGAAGGTTCCATAGTTTCTAAACTGCTATGTATGTTAGACGGTGTTAAGCCTGACGTTGACATGCTTCTTTTGGCCAATATGACAAAGATTCTTGTGTTGACTGCGGAAGCACGTGATGAGCTCCACGAGAGCGCATATGAGAGGACTATAGATACTATTATTGAAGGAATCTTGGACCTTATTTTTGAGAAAGGATGAAAAAGAAATGAACAAGATTAAAGAAACAGACAAGGGCTTTTACGGATGTTATTGGCCTTTACCGGGGAAGAACGCAGATCATGCCATTATGGCTATGTTTGGTGATGACTGCGAAGATTATATTGCAAAGTCCGGAGTTAAGTGGCTGCAAAAGAAATTTGGAGTGAATGTATTGACTTTATCACCGGCCCATAAAGATTATGGGCATCATAATCTGCCTGTTGAGAGAATCGGTGCGGCAATTGAATACCTAAAGGGTAAGGGAAATGTTAAATTCGGAATCATGGGAGCGTCCACCACAGGTATGTATGCTCTTATTGCCGCGTCTTTCTATCCTGAGATAACACTTACGATAGCGATGACACCAAGCGATTTCGTTATGGAGGGATTCTATCGCGGCAAACGTGACGGATGCGATGAATGGCCGGGAGAAGGAGAGTCCACAGCGTCATGGCAAGGACAACCCCTGCCATATTTGCCGTTCGCATATCGCCATCCTGAATACTGGAGAAAGATGAAAGCTGATGCGAAGGTGAATAAAGACATGATTGTGTCCCGAGGAGTCTTTGATGACTCTGAGAAGGCTCACCCCATTCAGGAAGATGAGTTTATTAAAGTGGAACGAATTAAAGGAAAACTTTTGTTAATCGGTGCTGAGGATGATGTCCTTTGGGATACAGCAAAATACATACGCCGAATGGAAGAAAGACTGTCGAGAATTCCGCACGAGTGTGAGGTTGAAAGCATGATTTATGAACATGCCACACATTTCGTATTTCCTGAAAGCATGATAAAGCAGATGCTTCCCGTGGGAGAAGGTTTGTTTGTGGGATTGTTTAAAGCAGGAAGAGATTACAAAAAAGAATGCCGTGAATCCAGAATAGATATAGATAAGAGAGTGAGCGCAGCAGTAGTAAGCTGGGTAAGAGGGTAAAAAGCAAAGAAAGAGCATCTGCCACAAGTGTGGGCAGATGCTCTGTTTATTTACAGCTCACTTATTGTATATGTATTTCTGACCTTTTTGGATTCGTACAATGCTTTATCGGCGGTCTTAATCATGTTGCTGACAAGCTCTGTTCCGAATGCCGCTCCAAAACTCATGGTTATGGGAAGGTCTTCATGGTTTTCGATTTTGATATTCCTGAGTTCTGACTTGATACCGAAAAGCTTATTCTCCAGGTTCTTCTTGGTAATATCGAAGAATACCATCATGAATTCATCGCCGCCATAACGAATGACCACATCTTCTTTTCTGACGGAGTTCTCCAATAATTCAGCTACCCTTCGTATTATCTGATCACCGCTCTGATGACCTGCAGTGTCATTTATATTCTTGAACAAATCGATATCTGCCATTACCACGGCTTTGCATGGCTCATAGATGAGCTTGTCGTCAAGAAATCTTCTGTTTCTGACTTTTGAAAGGGAATCGATATAGACCTCTGTTTCAAATTCGGAAATCTTTTTCTGCTGTGCCAGATTCTGAAGCTTGGCTTCCGTAGTATCCTGGCAACCGTACACGATATGCGCAAGACTGCCGTCTTCATTTCTGTCGCCCACCATAAAGATTCCTTCAAACCAGCGCTGGGCTTCTTCGCTGTAGAATTCCATGCTTGTTGTTCCATGTTCTTCAATAGCAGCCAGTATCTTATCTTTATCAAGCCACTCATAAAGCCTCGAACGGAAGCTTTCAGCTACAGTTGATGCAACATTATTCTTGAGGAATATCATTGCATCCGGGTCTTTGGGGGCCATATCAACATATTTATTCTTGCTGATTATTCGATAGCTCATATCGCTGACATCAATGAACAGGGAGAAATTGAAGATTTTACCAATAGCTTCGATAATCTTTAAATGTTCCTCCAATTCCTGCTGTGCGGTAATATCACGATAGCAGCCCATGTATACCTCTAAAGAACCGTCATCTGGACGCCTGATGAATCTTCCAGCGCCGGTAACCCAAATGATGCTGCCGTCCTTTTTCTGCATGCGATAGGTGGCGTGGGTTATGTCGGGCAGTTCACGGTGGATTCGAACCGAATCCCAGAATAACTTGACTATGGCATCGCGTTCTTCCGGCACAAGGGTCTTTACCCAGCTGTCAAATTCATTGGGAAGATCTTCCAGACTGTCATATCCCAACATTTGCCTTGTTTCATCATTGAATTCAAAACTCAGCATATTCTCATTACGGTCGAAGGTGCAGTAGTACATACCTGCTTTCAGCCCTTTGGCGAACATGTCCTCTCTGTATTTGGCTGTTCGGTATTTGCTGTTAGCTTCATCAATCCTTTTGTTGCACTCGGCTATGAGCTTATGCATATCTTCCGGGTAGGCGGACATATCAAACAGGGGCACCTCATCGTCTACGATGATGCTTGATTCCGCGTTAAACTGACCAACACTGTTATCGATACTGCTTGCAACTGATTCCTTATCCATAAGAACTCCTTCTGCAATAACGCCTTATTAACTTATATTTTATCAGAATCTTTAACAATAAAAAAGCATGCTGTCAGAAGACTAAGAAATGAGCTACGAAAATAGTTTCGTAAATTGCTTTTATTTTTTTGTGCAAAGCGTATCCGAAAGAGCCCTTATTTGTGCAAATTGGACTATAAAAATCACATTCTATACAAAATGATGAAAACAGGATAACTATATATTGCAAAACTGTGCAAAATGCCTTACACTGAACTTACGTAAAAGTTTTCGATAATTACGAAAATCAATCACTGGATTTCCCTAAACAGTGTAATGCAAAAGTTAATGGATAAAGGAGAGGGGAAATGAGTAAGAATAGACAGACCACTAAAAAGAAAACCCGGCTGTCATTAGGAATATTGTGGAGACAACGGTATCTTTTGGCGATGTCGATACCCTTTGTTATCTGGCTGATTATCTTCAAGTATATCCCGTTATGGGGATGGACAATGGCCTTTCAGGAGGTAAAACCTGCCACATTCCAGAAGCCGATTTTTGAAAGAACCTTCGTTGGCTTGGGTAATTTTGTAAAGGCGTTTAAGGACAGACTTTTCATCCAGACCATGGTTAATACTTTGGGCGTGTCCATCATAGGAATCACAATCGGAACTATTGCAGCAATTCTGTTTGCGGTGATGTTAAATGAGGTGGTGTTCCTTAGATTTAAAAAGATTACCCAGACGATTTCGTATCTTCCACATTTCGTATCCTGGGTTATTATCGCCAGCATCGCCAAGAACGTATTTAATGATGGCGGAGTTATTGACTCTTTGTTTGGCAAAAACTTCCATCTCATGAGTACTAACTCAGTGTTAATCTGGTTCGTAATAGTTTTCATCGATATCTGGAAAGAGGTTGGATGGAACGCAATTATTTATCTGTCAGCAATGGCGGGTATTGATCCGGGACTTTACGAAGCGGCCGAGATTGACGGAGCAAATCGTCTCCAGAGAATCTGGCACATAACCCTTCCGGGAATCCGTCCCACCATCATTGTGCTTTTGATAATGAGCATCGGTGGAGCGCTGAATGTCGGAATGGAGAGGCAGATGCTTTTATCAAATCCTCTGGTAGAAGATTACACCATGGTTCTTTCGTGGTTCTCATATAAACGAGGCATAGGTAACAGCGATTATGGCCTTGGTACAGCTATTGGTGTATTCCAGTCAGCTGTGGGCATCACACTTCTTTTAATCGCGAATAAGATTGCCGGACTTATCGGCGAGGACAAACTGATTTAGAGGAGTGAGATATGAAGAACAAGGTTTCAATTGTTGATTATTTATTGGTGTTGGTGTTCGCAGTCATCATTGTCATCACACTTTATCCGTTCTTAAATGTTTTGGCCATCTCGTTTAACGATGCGACGGACACAATAAAGAACATTAATTTCATAATTCCCAGAATGTTCACTTTGTCCAATTACAAGTATGTCTTCAAAGACACGGACTTCGTAATGCCCTTTGTGATTTCGGTATCAAGAACACTTGTGGGAACGCTGGTTGGAGTATTTACGACAGCTATGCTGGCATACACATTAAGCCGCAGAGATTTCGTATTCCACAAAACTTTTACAGTTATTTTCGTGGTTACCATGTACGTGGGTGGCGGCCTTATCCCTGACTATCTTTTGATAATGCGAACTTTGCATTTGGGGAATAATTTCTTTGTATATATTATCCCGGGTATGATCTGGGTTTATAACATGATACTGGTGAGATCCTATATTGATGGCCTGCCTGTAGCTTTGCAGGAGGCGGCAAAGATAGACGGAGCGAACGATTTCCAGATCTGGTATAAGATAGTGCTTCCTCTGTGTACACCAGTTATTGCCACAATTGCTCTTTATTATGCTGTCGGACAGTGGAACGCATTTATGGACACTTATCTTTATGCCCAGAAACTTCCGACTTTGCAGTTTAAACTTTACGAAATAATGAACCAGGCAACCATGAAGTTGGATATTCACAGCAATTCGAATACTTCAACAGCGGTTACACCTATGTCAATTCGTATGGCGGTTACCATTGTGGCAACGCTCCCCATTGTAATCGTATATCCCTTCCTTCAGAAGTACTTCATAGGCGGTATGACTTTGGGCTCAGTCAAGGATTGACGAGGGGAATATAGCAAAACATATTAATGAGGTTACAACCGGCTTTGCCGGACAAAAAATGTATCATATAAAGGAGAATACTATGAAAAAGAAGGTTTTGTCCTGCTTATTGGCAAGCATCATGGCTGTAAGTACACTTGCAGGCTGTGGCGCAGCTAATTCAGGAACAACAGCAGCAGACACAGGAAATGAGTCTGCATCAAGCGCAGAGGTAAAAGTGGAGACAGAGGCAGCTGCAGAAGATGATCTTACACCTATCACTTTTACTTATTACAATGCTGACGGAAAGAACTCCAGTTGGGATAACCCGGTAGCACAGGCGATTACCGAGGCAACCGGCGTAACCCTTGATGTTTCTTATCCTGTATCATCTCAGGGTGAACCCAAGGAAGATGTTGCACTTATGATTGCAAGCGATGAATACCCTGACATGATTTATTCAAAGGGAAGCGCAACAGATCTGTATGAAGCAGGAGCTTTCATCGACATGACAGATCTGATTGAGCAGTATGGTCCCAACATCAAGAAGATGTATGGTGATGAGTTTGAGAAATTAAAATGGGGCGAGGGAGATGACGGTATCTACCAGCTCTCATATGCCGGTGTTGGTGAGAAAGACCTTACCACAGACGGAACAGCTCAGATTCAGTGGGCTGTAATTAAGGAGAATGACTACAAATATCCCACAACTCTCGATGAGTTTGAGAAGACAATCAAGGATTATCTTGCAAAGCATCCTAAGACAGAAGACGGTCAGGACATGATCGGTATTACAATGAGCGCATCCGACTGGCATTGGATGATTACACTTGGTAACCCTGCAGGCTTCATTGCTGATGCAGCACCCGATAACGGACAGTGGCTCATTGATGACAAGTACAATGTAACTTATAAGCATGTCAGCGAAGATGAGAAGACATACTTCCAGTGGCTCAACAGAATGTACAACGAAGGTATTCTTGATCCTAACTTCGCAACTCAGACAGATGATGACTATATTGCCAAGGTATCCAGCGGTCGTGTAGTTGCTATTACAGATGCTGACTGGCACTACAATCAGTGTAACCGTGCCCTTATTCAGGACGGCAAGATGGAGTGTACATACTGCGGACTTCCTCTAACATTAAGAAAAGATCAGAAGTGTGCATCCCTTCTTTACCAGGGCCTTAAGGTAGGCTGGGGTGTCGGAATCACAAAGAGCTGTGAAGATCCCGTTCGTGCAATCAAGTTCCTTGACTGGATCTGCTCTGACGAAGGACAGATGCTTTATAACTGGGGTGTAAAAGATGTTCATTACTTCATAGATGATCAGGGACAGCCTTATCGTACAGATGAGGAAGTTCAGAAGTCACAGTCTGATCCCGATTACTCAAAGAATACAGGTATGGGTAACTATGTTGGATTCCCTATTTACGGAAAAGGTTCATACTCCGCAGATGGTATTCCTTATACTCCCACTACCAAAGAGTCTGTTATTAAGGACTACAACGAAGAAGAAGTAGCAGCATGTAAAGCATGGGGCGTTGAGATGCTTACCGATATCTTCCCTCAGCCTGAAGAGTTTGAACTTCTTCCTTACTCAGCACTCTGGGCTTATCAGAAGCCTCAGGAGCTTGCTAACATGGAGAATATCCTTAACGAAATCGCTTGGCCTTCACTTGTTAAGTGTGTAACATGCTCTGAGAATGATTTCGAAGCTAACTGGCAGACAATGGTTGACGAACTCTATGCTAACGGACTTGAGGACGCTAACAAGGCAATGACAGATTTCCTTGCAACCAAAATTATTGAGAAATAAATTGATAATGAAAATCTAAGAAGCGGGTGGGATTTGGGCTTTGACTCGAATCCCACCTTTTTTCTATAATAGTATATGCAAATTTGCTTTTTAAAGGAGGAAGATCAGCATGGGATGTCAGGCTGACCGTACAACACCATTTTGGGATAACGCTCTATCTGAGGATGAGCGACTTGATTGGCTGCTGTCGCATATGACAGTGGAAGAGAAACTTGGAGCACTCTCGAGCAGCAGTGCAGATATTGAACGCCTTGGGGTACCGGGATTTATGGTTGGAGGTGAGGCGGCGCATGGCGTAGAGGCAAGAAATGATCAGAATGATCTTGGAAAGCCGGATGTAAGCACCTCTTTTCCTCAGCCTATTGGCATGAGCGCCACATGGGATGAAGACCTTGTTAAGGAAGCTGGAAGAGTAACGGGAACCGAGGCCAGAGTAATATACCACAGACATCCGGACCGTGGACTCTCTCGCTGGGCACCTACGGTGGATCTGGAACGTGATCCTCGATGGGGACGAACAGAAGAGGGCTATGGCGAAGACCCTGTCCTTACCGGACGAATGGCATCTGCATATGTAAAGGGCATGCGAGGAGATGATCCGTACTATATCAGATGCGGTTCAACTCTTAAGCATTTCTATGCCAATAACACTGAGGATGGACGAGGCTTTAAAAATGCTTCCGTTGATCCCAGAAATAAAGAAGAACTATATTTTGAACCCTTCCGCAGGGTTATTGAAAAAGGCGGCGCAACAGGTGTTATGACCGCCTATAACAAGATAAACGGTATTCCCGGAATATTGAATCACGAGGTCAGGGATATACTTAAGAAAAGGTATGGCCTTATGCACGCTGTGGGTGACGGCGGAGCGCTTGGGCTTGTAAATTTCATTCATCATTATTTCGGCACAAACGGAGAAAGTATAGCCGAGGCAATAAAGGCAGGCGTTGACGGAATGTCTGATGATTCTGCACTTGTAAAAGATGCCGCAATTCAGGCCTATGAACTTGGCCTCCTGACTGAGGAAATGATGGATGAAGCCCTTAGGAATACCTATAGGTTTAAGCTTCGTTTGGGCGTCTATGACAGGACACCTGCAAATCCTTACGACCACGTAGATGAAGACGATTTGGACACAAAGGAAACCAGAGCACTGGCAAGAAAACTTACCGCTGAAAGCGTAGTAATGCTTCAGAACAAGGGGCGCCTTCCTTTGTCCGCAAAAGAGATGGAGGATGCTGTGCTTATAGGCCCCATGGCAGACGCATGGTATCAGGACTGGTATGGTGGAGAACCGCCCTACAAAAAGACCCTCCGTGACGGCGTTGAGGATGTTACAGGAAAGAAACTTCATGTGTGCGAGGGCTATGATATCGTTAATCTTTTACTCGATGGAAAGGCACTAAAAGTTCAGAACGATGGGACGATAAAGGCTGTTGATGGCGCCTCGGGGGATGAGTTTATTCGTATGGACTGGGGCGAGGGACGCATCACTTATAAGCATTTAAACAGCGGAAAGTTCATGAACTGCAGAATGGACCACTCCGGAAAGCATCCGGAGAATGTTGGCAGAATTGCTTGCGAGAAGGATGCTCCCTTCGATTGGTTCGTTATGGAAATCTTCTATGAGGACGAGGATGGAGGAAAACTTCGTCTTGCAAATCGTTTCCACCATCAGGTTGTTGTGGAAGAAGATGGCACAGTAAGAGCAAAGATGTCACCGGACATCAAGGGTGTGTCTGCGGTGCTTGAAATCAAAACAGTAAGAAGCGGCATCAAGGAAGCTGAAGAAGCAGCAAAGAATCACGCGCATACAATTCTGGCTCTTGGCTGTTGCTCCATGATAGGCGCAAAGGAAGAGATTGACAGAAGGTCAATTGCCCTTCCTCCCGCACAGCAGGAACTTTTGGAAAAAACACTGGCAGTTTCTCCTGATACTATTGTTGTTATTTTTTCCAACTACCCTTACGCAATGAATGGTGTTGAAAAGAAAGCCAATGCAGTATTGTGGTGCGCTACAGGTTCCCAGGACATGGGTACGGGACTGGCCGATGTATTGTTTGGAAAAGAAGCTCCTGCGGGACGTCTTAACATGACATGGTACCACTCTGACGCTGATTTGCCGGATATTGACGATTACGATGTTATACGTGGCGGCCGCAC
>JAEEGK010029530.1_pt1 | contig 10924 bp, 9 predicted proteins | sample 8958771 | NCBI WGS metagenome assembly JAEEGK01 (sample SAMN16246547, study PRJNA631951) | gut metagenome | biome: gut microbiome; feature: rumen; material: SC-attached | host: Bos | place: Iran: Karaj | collected 2018-10 | reverse complement strand
TCGTCAAAAAGAATTATCTTTGACTGGGAACAGAGCGCTCTTGCTATGGCGATTCTTTGCTGCTGTCCGCCTGAAAGAGTGGTGGGATACGCATCTGCCTTATCTCTCAGCCCTACGACATCAAGATAGTGATATGCAAGTTTCTCCGCTTCTTTCTTGCTCTTGTGATGAAGTTTCATAGGAGCGATTGTAAGGTTCTTTAAAACGCTCATGTGCGGATATAGGTTGAATTGCTGGAAAACCATCGAGATGTTGTCTCTGACAAGCTTTGTTTTATTTTTGGATGTCATTTTGACACCGTTTATAAATACCTCGCCTTTGGTCGGTTCCTCCAAAAAGTTCATGCAACGAACCGTTGTTGATTTACCTGAACCTGAAGGTCCGATAATAACAAGCTTTTCGCCCTCCCTGACATCAAGATTCACATCTCTTAAGACTTCCAAGTCGCCAAAACTTTTGTAAACGCTCTTTAACTTGATCATAATTAATCTCCACTGTTCTTTCGAAAGAAACAAAGAAAGGCGCTCAGCTCTAAAGAGCCAAACGCCTTTGTTTTGTATGTGGTGATGATAAACTATTATCGTCAAATATGTCAATCCCAATAATTCATTTTTGTAAAAAACTCCCAACAGGTTTAAAAAATGAAGAAAATTTTTCTACATGTTATGCAATTTTCTGACTATTTACTCTTATTTCAAATCTTCAAGCCATAGTGCCACCGAAGCATCGCTTGGCATGCGCCAGTCGCCTCTGGGCGAAAGAGTAACGGAGCCGACCTTCGGTCCGTCAGGAAGGCAGCTTCTTTTGAACTGTTGCGTAAAGAAACGTTTAAAGAAGTTTCTTGCGGCCGTGATGACGTCGTCATACTCAAGCTCGGAATAAGCCTTCATGGCATATGCAGCCGAGCGGGCCGGCTCAAAGCCATATCTGAGCGTGTAAAATAAAAAGAAATCATTCAAATCATACTTACCGATTTTCTCTTCCGTCATCTGGGCGATTTGGCCGTTATTGCCCGGAGTAAGTTCAGGCGTAATGGGTGTGTCGCATATAGAAAGAAGAACGTCTCTCAGTTCCATGCTCTCACACATGCTTGCATACGAACTGCAGATAAACTTAACAAGGGTCTTTGGAACCGACGAATTGACGGCATACATGGACATATGGTCGCCGTTGTAGGTGCACCAACCAAGAGCCAGTTCGGATAAGTCTCCCGTTCCGACTACCAAGCCGTTATTCATGTTTGCGGCATCCATCAGGATATATGTGCGCATTCTGGCCTGGGCGTTTTCGTAAGTGATGTCGCCCTCTCCCTGATAACTTTCTTCATGACCGAGCTGCTTAAGGTGAAGCTTAACGCCTTCCTCGATGGGAACCTCATGTATCTCATCCGCCAAAAGTTCCATCAATCTCGTGGCGTTACCGTACGTCAGGTCTGAAGTATTCCCCCTGTTGGGCATGGTATAGGCTATTATTCTGATATCCGGTATTATTCTTTTGGCCTCTGAACATACGATTAATGCAAGAGTCGAATCGAGGCCGCCGGAAATGCCTATGACGAGGTTTTTGATACCTGCGGAGCGAACCCTTGTGGCAAGACCGTTTGCCTGAATCTGAAGTATCCTCCTACAGCGTTCATGTCTCGTGCTTTTTTCGGCAGGCACAAAAGGATTCTTAGGTATAAAGTAATCGTTTCGCTTTAATATGTCCGCCATCTCCGCAATGTCAGCTTCTTCTTTGCCGATGGTATGAATTCGAACCGGCACCCTGCGATATTCGCCCTCGGTTACTGTTTCAAACGTATTCTGGCGGCGTCTGTCATGCATGATGATTCCTGTATCCACAAAAGCCGTTTCAACATGCGGGTATTTCGGGAACACCGACTCCGAAAGAAGGCTTCCGTTTTGAGCGATAATTGAGTGGCCCGAAAAAACAAGGTCCGTACTGCTTTCATACACACCCGAGGAAGCATATATATACGCACAGTAACAAGCACCGCTTTGCTGGGTAACAAGTTGCGTGCGGTATTCTTTTTTGCCTATGAGTTCATCCGATGCAGAAAGGTTCGCAATAATGTTGGCTCCCGCCAAAACAGCATGGGTACTGGGTTTATCGGGAATCCACAAGTCCTCGCATATCTCTATACCAAGTACCGCTTCCGTAAGTGGGTCTTCTGCTAAAATATCCGTGCCAAAGGGCACCTCTGTACCATTTATTCTGACAGTTTTTCCCTTAATAGCCTTCCCCGAAGCAAACCAGCGGCACTCATAAAACTCCGAATAGTTGGGAATAAAGGATTTAGGAACAATAGCTTTAACACTTCCGCCCGATATCACCGCCGCGCAGTTATAAAGGCTGTTATCAAAGCGTATCGGCGCGCCTACCAAAATAAGGCTTCCGATATTGGCGGTTTCTTTCGCTATTCTTACAAGTTGTTCCTCTGCGCTTTTAAGCAAAAGGTCGCTTAAGAACAAATCCGCACACGTATATCCCGTAAGCGAAAGCTCCGGGAAAACAATAATTCCACAGTCAGACTGTTCCTTAATCATTGCAATAATCTGCTCCGAATTGAAAGCTACTTCGCCGACCTTAAGTTTCGGTCCTGCCGTAGCCACTTTGATAATTCGGTTTTTCATAAATCGCTCCTCCAAAAGGCCAAAGAAGTGTAAATATCAGCCTTTATAACAAAGAATTCTTTCTTTTTTCATGTCATTGCACAGATACAGGTCCGTGTCTGACACGTCTAAAACCCTTATAATATCCATTAAGTCTTCCGCTTCGGGCGCATAATCGCATAACTTATTGTCAAACTCTGCCAAAAGTTCAGGGTTATAAGCCAGAGTCTTTTCGTTTTCAAATATCGCATTATATAAAATGCCCGCCTCCACAAGGTCCTGGAAGAAGTGGCTTCCGTAGGAAAGTTCCGGGTTATAGCCTGCTCTTGAGTCAGCGATTTCACAGATTGCTTCAAACTCACTTATGTCCGAAAACAGAGCGGGAACTCCAAGTTCGGGAGATGAGGTACCGATTCGGCCCGGGCTTAGTAAGAGCAGTTTCTTTTGCTGTCCGCGCATAGCCCAGTTGACCTGGCCCAGAGCCTGCCCGACTTTGTATTTGTCTTTGTAGGGCATGTTGTAGTAATTTACGGGATCTATCGCTACTACGATGTCCAGTTTTTCAATCCTCGACAGTCCCATGGAGGAGCCTTTGCACTCAAATAAAACCGACTCCGGCGCCACGTTTTCAGGCATATCCGCTTCTTCTGCGTCCTGATATACCTGAAGAGGACGGCACTGCAAAAGGTTTATTACGTAATCGCCGCTCTCAGAGAGGTTGATCGTAAATTCAGTGTCTACGGGATAGTCGTACTCTTTTTGAATGGCAGCGAGGATACGGCGCATTTCGGTCATGAGGGTTTCTTTGTCCACTATTCCCTGACAGGAAACAAACTCAATATCCCGCGATTGGCCACGCTCTCTAAACATTCTCTCGGCATCATAGTCGTGCTCAAAAAGAAGACGCTTCATAAAGCTCGGCAAATATGGCTTAACGTCCGCAGGGTCGCACTGCTCAAGCTTGCGGGAAGCGCGGTTCATAAGTTCCAGTTTGCGCTGTGAATACCGATGCTTCTCGGCACAGTTACGGGCGGTGGTGGCTTTGGGCTTATCAAGACTCACTAGTCTCGGATATGAACCCTCCGTTCTGTCGACAGCCGAAGTTCCCAACCCCATAACAAGCCTTAACATCCCCGCCGAGGGGTCAAGGTCTTCCATAAAGCGGTAAGGGCTGAAAGAGTAACCCACCCCGGCCACGCAAGGCATATAGTATTCGCCGTAATATGAGCCCGAAACCCTCTGTACTAACAGAGCCATCTGCTCGTCTCTGTCCCGAAGTCCACGACGGCTACGATAGTCAAGAGCCGACTTGCTCATGGTGCTGGCATACACTGTTCTTATGGCATTCTCAAGTTCTTCAAGGCGTTGGTCCATATCGCCTGAATTGGAGCAAAAAACCGATTCATACTTGCCTGCAAAAGCATTTCCAAAGCCATCTTCCAGAATCGAACTGGATCTTACGATAATAGGGTCCTGCCCGTAATATTCAAGAAGTTTAACGAACTGCTCTTCCATATCTCTTGAAAACTTGCCGGCAAATAGTCTTTCCGCGAATTCTTCCGCCACGGAAAAATATTCTTCCGCGCTTCTTTGCCTTATTCTTAAATCCCAGAAATTATTCTCAACTATAAAGGAGTAAAAAACATCAGAGCCTATGTAAAAAGAATCATGAGGCTCAAGCTTTACCGCAATATCCGGGCATTTGTTTTCAATGATTTTTCTGGCAAGCAGCATTCCACAGGCTTTACCGCCTATCATGCCGGTGCCGATCATTCTTTTACGAACCGCAAAATAATCCTGCGGCTTAAAATTTTCCTTAATAATCTCACGAAGCCTTTCATCTCTCGACATCATGATGTTACACATACGATGGCAGGCTTCGGTTACATCCATCCCATTTTCATACATGGTCTCAGCCATGTTAAAAAAACGGTCCCAGCTATCCATGTTGCCCCTGTCGAGTGACGCAGCATTATCTCCCAAGACCTGGTAAAAGTGACTCGCCCGCACACCGTCCAGTATAGGCTTAAAATCGCCGTTCTCAGGATTATAAATATGTGGAAGGAACATGGTCTCGGAATAGCGGTTCCAGACTTTGTCGGGACGCACGTAGACATTTTCTTTGTCTGCGTATACATCAATAAAGAGCTGGGTTGTATCCCTGATTTTCGCTATTGCCTGAAAAGAATGCTTGCCCCTGATAAGCGGGAAGAAAGCTACCGTATCAAGAATAAACAGATACGGACAGGTAACGCGAAAGAAATTGCCCATCATAAGGTCCGTGGCCCAGGCCGTCTGAAGCTCCGACAGGCAGTCAAAAACGTAAAACGCATCCCTTCCTTCACGGGTAATGTGTTCATGAATATTTACGGTGAAATTCTCAAATCTGTGATTTAGTTCCACCTCAATAATCTTTAAGCCTTCCTGAGGCTCAAGAAGAGGCTCGTGGGTAGCAAAGCGAAAATATATTAGGTTTCGTCCATCGCGAATCGCCTGATTCACATAAGGCTTCATGAACAGTTTAAACTGCTCCAGATTATCAACCCGCCAGACAACATTGTCGCCAAGACGTATGTTATCAAAATGTTCATCCATCTGCGGTATTCCCGACAATACTCTGTCAAATGCAGCCATACCCGCCTCCTTCTTTCGCATGCACAAAAAAAGGCAAAGACACCTAAAGTGGCGCCTTTGCCTGAATCTATTATACTACAAACGGTCGCAAAAGAAAACACCGACTAACCCCGGGCAATTCTTACAAATTCCTCAAATATCTTTTTACTGCTTTCATCGTTCTTATGAGAGAATTCCGGGTGCCACTGGACGGCGCGAACGTACTTCTTTCCCGGCAACTCAATTGCCTCGACTATGCCATCCTCAGACGTGGCCATAGTTCTAAGACAATCAGCCTTCTGCTTTACTGCCTGATGGTGGTAGCTGTTAACGAAAAGAGTTGTCTCGTTAAGAAGGCAGTAAAGGCTGCTTTCTTTTGCAATAGTAATTCTATGGACCGGCTTATCGTAAGGTGGTTTCTGGTGATGTTCCGCCGCGGAAGGATGTTGCGTCGGTAGATCCTGATAAAGCGTTCCGCCAAAGAACACATTCATAAACTGAATTCCCCTACAAATTCCCAAAACCGGGAGGTCTCGCTCCAACGCCTGAGCCAGGAGTTCTTTCTCCATAGAATCGCGCTCCTCGCAAGGTACGCCGCATTCTTTTAGCGGTTCCTCACCATACAAAGTCGGATCAACATCATGTCCGCCCGTCAAAAGAATGCCATGAACATGGCTAAGGAGTTCCTCAATGTCTCTCTTATCACTTGTAAGTGGCAGCATAATCGGAATGCCGCCGGCCTCTGTAATTCCATCCATGTACCCCGGAAGCATCCACAGGCTTTCTTTAGTCTCATCCACAAGCGGCACAATTCCTATAATTGGTTTCATAATTAATCCTCCCAAAAAGAAAATGGCAAAAGCTCCTTGTCGACGCCTTTGCCGCTTATATTATACAACGTATGTTACAAAAATTCAAAAAAGGATATTAATTATTCCATGCCTACTCCGTATACATCATTCCTTACCAATTCGGAGTATTTTTCGCTAGAAAAATACGTCTAATCCCCCATTTTGTCCGTATATGAAATTTTAAGCAAATTCGGAGTAGATTTTCAAAAAATCTACTCCGAATTAAGAATTCTCTCGCTATACGGAGCAAATCATCTTTTTGCCCCCTTAAATCAGCCAAAATTACTCCGAAATTGCAGGAAATATCGTATTCGGAGTAGCTCGAGCCGTCCACGGACTTAGAGCTATGATTTATAGTAGTAGCCTTAGGGGTGTGGGGCCAGAACTATCCGATATTATGTTGCTTTCAAATAATCATCGGATTTCTTAATGATGAAATCCGAGATTGTATGTGGTCGCCAAATGTCTGATTGTGCAAGCACATCAGCCGCTTGGCTCGTCGCCTAACAAAAAAAGGAGTCTGGCCGAAGCCAAACTCCTAGGTATTGCTTTATTATTTTATATTCCAATATACTATACTAATAGGTTTTCGCCCAGGATTTATACGATTTTCTGACTTGTTCTTTGTACATCTTAATATCACTGGTACGAAGGTATGCTATATAATTATTTATCTTGTCATCTCCGCATTTCATCTTCTGTTCAAGAAAATTGAATACCGCCTCGATTGTATTGATCCAGTAATTTTCTTTTCCCTCTTCGTTCATCTTAATGTATATAGAATAATCAAACGGAACGGAAATCTGTGGATATCCATCGGAAAGTTCAGAACTTATGCAGATCTCTTTCACAGTCGGACTGCAGCATAGATTAAGCTGTCTTAAATATGCGTTATCAGCGTATTTAATCTTATACCAGAAGATATAATCAAGAAAATCAGAATCAGCTCTTAATTCTCTGGTTCGCTCCTTTGTCTTTTCCGAGTCCCCTATAAAATCCGAATATACGTTAATGCTTTTTAATCTCATATGATGCCCCTTAATTCAATCTATTTAGCAAAACTTTAATATAACTTACCCTGATAATTAACTATGATTCCGATTTTATGTTCCAACGTTCATGCCTACAAACTTGAATTTGTGCAATTCTCTTCGGAGATAACTATCTGTATTAGCCTCCTATAAACTTGAAGCAGTAAATGCTTCCAAATCTCTGCAAAAAGCTTCGTAGTCAAATTTGCCTTTGCTTTTTACCTTCTTAAGGGCTTTAGCAATCATTTCCTTGTACATTTGCTTTTTCTCAGTCACATCAGAGACAACATATTTTTCTAAATTCATCCTAATATCAATGCTTGCAACGCTATTATTGCCGAGCATTTTAATCTTTTCTCCCCATTCTCCCCTCTCATAAGATTCCGCTGGGGCAAGAACAGGGACAATCCCGACTGTTTTCAGTATGTCGCTGTACTCTTTGTCCTTAAAGAATAAATAGAGTTGTTGGCAAAAACGATATATATCATCGTCGATACCATATTGGTCTTTATAGTAACTTGGCGAATTAATGTTTAATTCCACAATTTTCCCTTTCTCTTACTCAATTAAACTGGAATATAATTTGCCTCTAAAAATTTGAATTTGTATGCCAAATAATTTGAAAATCTATTTTCTTTTATTATCATCCAATATGGGATTGAATATTTCTTTCACTGTTATTGTTCCCATTTGTTTTAAACCATCAAAAGCTTCTATTCTTTTGCCGGGCCACAATGAATTTGGATAGTACTCTGGGCTAATAAGTTGTACCGAAATCAAATCTCCGTCGTTCAAGGGATCATTTCCTTCAATCTTTCCCGAAGTCCTATAGTTCTCAATAATCTCAAAAGTAGGTCGCATTCCTGAGCAAACCGTTCTGGAATACTCCGCGTTTTTTTGCCATATACCATTGAATTCGTTTTTCAGATTCATGTACTTCCTCCACAAACTCGAATTTGCTTAAAATACTCCCCTATCTTTAATCAATTCCTGGAGCCTTTTCATTTCACCTGGGGTAATCGTCACACCTTTTCCATATTCAGTATGATCAGATGACCAGGTGCGAATGTCATAGACAGGTTCTCTATCATCCCAACTGACATAGTTCAGTTCTTTTGTCCATCCGTTGTTTGACTGCGATATATCTCCAATGTGTTTATATATTTTGAATTTGAATTTCATATCGTCCTCCACAAATCCCGATTTATCTTTATGAATGACCCACTAACCCCGTCCCCTAGGGCCATCATACACTTTTCCCAGCGAGTTTGAAAGCAATTAATACACTTTTCCGAACGAGTTTTTTGTAAAAAGACACACTTTTTCTTTATAGCCATTCTTTCAAATTTGACTTAGTCATTTCCCCATCTCCGGCACACAGTGCATGTGGACTCTTGAAAGCACTCTAAAGCCTTCGGCTCTTCCCTTTAATCTCTTAATTCCAAACTCAATGCTTCTTAGATTAAGATAAAGCTTAAGGGACTTAAGCGCATCAGAGCCCTTAGGATACTGGCTTTCATGGCACTCAATTGCCTTAAACTGCTCTTTCACGTGTCCCGAGGTCTTAACATATCTATTTGGCTTAGCCGTCATATAAAATGCAATTGCTTTAACATCAGAAGACTTAGCTCCATGGGCTTCCATTATCTCTTTAAAGGGCGCAAAGAAAGCAATCTTTTTTGCCACATCTCCCACGTTTAAATGGTCTTCGTGGCACTCGCTTTTTACATTAGGGTCTGTAGCAAAGACAATGTCAGGCCCTATATTTCCGATTTCTTTAGCCATAGCATCGAATAAATCGTTGTAAGAATAAAGCCCGCCGTCTGAAAGCCCTAAAAATCTTACATCCGTAACTCCCAAGACCTTTGCAGCCTTTATGCTCTCTTCTTTTCTGATTTTAATCAATTCTTCAAAGTCAGGCTTCTCTTTTAAATTTTCATATCCGAACCTTCCGTCAAGGCATATTAAAAAAGAAACCTTTTTCCCAAGTTTTATAAGCTTTGAAACCGTAGCTCCCGCGCCGATTTCAATGTCATCGGGATGAGGACCTATGAAAAGATAGTTTTCAAAGTTTTCGATTTTCGGAACAGGTATGGCAAATTTCAATGCTAAAGAAGTAAGTCCCATAAAATTCTCCCTTTAATACACTTTTCTTTAATTATAACAAAAGAGAATCCCTTAGGATTCTCTTTTACTAATTCTTATTCAAAAGCTTCAGCAACCTTCGGCAACAATTCTCTTATCTTTAAGTGCTGAGGGCAAACCTTTTCACATTTTCCGCACTTAATACATTCAGAAGCCTTTCTGTGGTCTCCGGATGTTGCACTTAAGTAAAAGTCATTTGCCTTATTTATCTTAAAGGCACTCTTTTCATTTAAGGCTGAGAAAAGCTCAGGAATCACAATGTTCATAGGACAGTGGTTTTCTTCGATACAATATCTGCAGGAAGTACAAGGGATTCTCTCAGTACCCTTAAATATATCCACAACCTTTCTTACCGCATCAAGCTCATCATTGTTTAAAGGCTGAAAGTCTTTCATGGCCTTGATGTTATCTTCCATCTGCTCCATGTTGCTCATGCCTGATAAAACAACCGCGATCTGAGGGAAGCTTGCCGCAAATCTTACTGCGTAGCTTGCATTGCTTCCGCCGTTTAAGCCCTTTAATACCTTGTCGGCTTCTGAAGGCAAGTTAACAAGATTTCCGCCCTTTACAGGCTCCATTACAAGCACAGGCTTATTGTGCTTCTCACACACTTCATAGCACTTTCTGCTTTCAACATCCGGGTCATCGTAGTCTAAGTAGTTAAACTGAATCTGCACTACTTCGATTTCCGGATGCTCTGTCAAAATCATATCAAGAATTTCAGCCTTATCATGGAAAGATAAGCCAAGGTGCTTTATAAGCCCTTCCTCCCTTAAGCCGTATGCAGTCTCATAGGCCTTAAGCTCTTTATACTTTTTATAGTTGTTTCTGTTTTGAGCATGCATAAGATAAAAATCAAAATAATCTACTCCGCACCACATTAACTGATTTTCGAAGAATGGACGAATGTCCTCCTGCTTGTTAAAGTATGGATCTGTAAGCTTGTTTGTAAGCAAGAACTGACTTCTGTCATATCTTGCTGACAGGCATTTTGCAATGGCTGTCTCAGATTTACCATCTATATATCCATGAGCAGTATCGAAATAGTTAAGACCCGATGCTATAAAAGCATCGATCATCTTATTGAACTGTTCATGATCAACTTCCTTGTCCTGCATTGGAAGTCGCATACATCCAAATCCAAAGTTACCGTGAATCTCTGGGAAAAACTTATTTTCTACCATTGTCTACCTCCCTTTATTACATTCCTTTTACCTTGATATAATAACATGAAACCCCTGTGTAATGGAATAAATTCATTTCATATTAAGTCCGCAATATTTTCACATACAGATGTTATGATTACCACATAATAAGTATTGTGGGGTAAGCTTATGAAATTTATAAAAAAAGATGACAAACTAATTACTGATTCAGGAATTGTTGAAAACAACAAAACCAAACAAGCTGCAACTTTCGTTTTTTTGTGTGATTTATGTTCAATAATATTAATAATTTTAGGACTGATTGCTTTTATTAAAGGTAATTCCTAGGAGAAGCTTATGTATGAATTCAAACGAAGAATTTATGAAGTATTAGAAGTGGGTAGCATCGGTGATATTTCAAGTCAGGCTTACGATAGACTAATGACAATAGCCATCATAGTAGGCTTAATTCCTTTGACTTTAAAATCTTCATCCAAGTATACTATTTGGATTGATTTAGCCACTAG
>JAEEGK010029528.1_pt1 | contig 10925 bp, 11 predicted proteins | sample 8958771 | NCBI WGS metagenome assembly JAEEGK01 (sample SAMN16246547, study PRJNA631951) | gut metagenome | biome: gut microbiome; feature: rumen; material: SC-attached | host: Bos | place: Iran: Karaj | collected 2018-10 | reverse complement strand
CAATTGGTAGTTCATTTGGTTGGCGTTGGGGTAAATTACATGAAGGTATCGATATAGGTGGTACTGGTTATGGTTCACCAATCAAAGCCGCAAACAATGGTATAGTTATCCAATCTGGTTATACAGGAACAAATGGTAATTATATAGTTATTAAACATGATGGCGATTACTATACAATGTATGCACATTTAGCATCACGTAATAAACAAGTTGGAGATGTAGTAATGGCTGGAGATCAAATAGGTACAATGGGTATGACAGGATTTGCTACAGGAGTTCACTTACATTTCGCAATATATAGAGGATATCCATATCGAGGAGGGGTACCATTTAACCCTTTCAATATGTATCAATAATGAAAATAACAGTTTTAGCAAGTGGATCTAAAGGTAATGCCACACTAATCAAGACAGATAAATCTAATATCTTAATTGATTGTGGTGTTACCTTTCAATATTTATGTAGTGAACTTGAAAAAGTAAATGTAAGCCCTAAAGATTTAAATGGAATCTTAATTACCCATACCCATAGTGACCATATAAAAGGATTATCATCCTTAGTAAAAAAGACTAATATTAAAGTATATATATTAGAAGAAATGTATAAAGATATAAAAGGTAAAGTACCAGAATCAAATATTAATTTCTATACTAATCCTATGCAAATAGATGACTTAAATATAGAATTAATAAGAATATCTCATGATGTAGAAGGAGCAGGCTTTGTTTTAGAAAGTAATGGAAGAACAGCTGTTTATATAACTGATACAGGTTATATTAATAGAGATTACTTTGATAGAATGAAAAATAAAAACTTATATGTAATAGAAAGTAATCATGATGAACAAATGTTAATGGATGGACCATATCCATATATTCTAAAACAACGTGTAATAAGCGATCATGGACACTTATCCAATAACACAACAGCTAATTACTTATTAGAAATAGTAGGAAAAAATACTAAGAAAATAGTACTTGCTCATATAAGTGAGAATAATAATACACCAGAGTTAGCACTAGAAACAACTAAAGATTTACTGGAATCAAATGGTATTAAAAAAGATATATTAGTAGCAAAACAATATGAATCTATAGAAGAAATAGAGGTATAAAATGATAAGAATAATAACTGTAGGAAAACTAAAAGAAGATTATTTAAAGGATGCAAAAGATGAATATCTAAAAAGATTAGGTAAATATACTAAAATAGAAATAATTGAAGTAGAAGATTCTAAAATAGATCAAGAAAATATTGCTTTAGAAGAAGAAAAAGATAGAATTTTAAAGAATATATTACCTAAATCATATATAATAACTCTTGAAATAGATGGAAAAGAATTAAGTTCTATTGAACTATCTAATTTAATAGATAAGATACAAATAGAATATAGTGATATTACTTTTATTATTGGTGGATCATATGGTATACACAAAGATATAAAAGAGAAAGCAAACTATCACTTATCCTTTTCAAAATTAACTTTTCCACACCAGTTATTTAGAATTCTATTGTTAGAACAGATATATCGTAGTTTTAAAATATTAAATAATGAAAAATATCATAAATAATGATATTTTTTTATGCTTTGAGTTAATTTTATAGTAAAATATAATTAATTTACTTATAATTAACTTAAGGAGTGATACTATGCAAATATTTCAGAAGAGATTAAAAGATATAAGAAAAGAAAGAGGATTAACACAGGAGGAAGTAGGTAAAGGGGTTTTTATAACTAAACAAGAAATATGTTTATATGAAAAAGGTAAAAGAACGCCACCACTAGAGGTAATAATAAAACTAGCAGATTTCTTAGAAGTTGATTTTCTATGGTTACTTGGTTTAGAGTATAGGAAAGATTTATCTAAAAGCAAAGTAATTCATATATCAAAAGAAGAAATAGAAATAATTAGAAGACTAAGAGAAAATAAAGAACTTTATGATAAATTAATAAATGATTTAGATAGAACTATGCAAGATCTAACGTTAAAATCAAATAAATAAAAGATATCATTAGATATCTTTTTTCATATACTTTTTTAGGTGATATAGTGCTAGAAAAACTTTTAATTATACTAACTAGTATATTATTATTAGGTGGTGGATTATATTTTAGTATTAATCTAGGTTTTCCACAATTAAAGTGGAAAAAACTTTTTAAAGGATTCAATAATAAACAAAATCTGTTAATAACTCCTTTTAGGAGTCTAATGATGTCACTAGCAGCTAAAATAGGAGTAGGTTCTATTGCAGGTATTGCTTTAGCTATTTATATAGGTGGTATAGGAACTATCTTTTGGATTTGGGTTGTTTGTATAATAACTTCTATTAATAGTTATTGCGAAAGTTATTTAGGATATAAATATCATGGAGGACCACCATCATATATAAGGAATAAAGTTATATCAAAAATATATGCAATACTTATAATACTTGCATATATTGGAGGTTTTATGACCATCCAAGCTAATACTATTACTGTATCAGTATGTAATTATATAAATATTAATCCTAAAACAGTATCTATACTCTTAATAATAATAACTCTATTATCTATATTAAAAGGAATAAAAAGTATCATAAATATTACTAGTAAATTAGTACCAATAATGGGTATAAGCTATATTATTCTTAGTTTAATAATAATTCTAAAAAATATAAATCTAATACCAGATGTATTAATATCCATAATTAAAAGTGCTTGGAATATAAAATCCCTTATACCAGCACTTTTAATAGGTATAACGAAAGGTACTTTCGCAACAGAAGCAGGACTTGGAACATCAGCTATTTCATCATCTTTAGTAGAAACTAATAATAATGAAATAGAATTAAGTTTAATTCAAATATTAGGCGTATATTTTACTGTATTTATAATATGTACATCTACTGCTCTAATAATTATAACTTCTAAATATAATTATCTTTCTTTTAGTAATATTAATGGTATAGAATTAACTCAATATGCTCTAAATTATCATTTAGGTAAATATGGAAGTATAGTATTATTAATATCCATAATTATGTTGGCATATTCTACTATTATAGCTGGATACTATTATGGTGAAAGTAGTTTAAAGTATCTATCTAAAAGTAAAATAAGTATCTATATTTTAAAGATAACTACATTAGTATTATTATATATTGGTAGCCTATCTAATTCTAATTCTCTATGGAATATAGTAGATTACTTTGTATCAATACTTGCATTAATCAACATGTCTACACTTATATCTCATCGTAAAGAAATCATATTTGCTTATAAAAGTAAGCTATAGTATAATTTTTATAGGTGGTATTATGTTAGGAAATGACTGGGATGAAGTATTAAAAGATGAGATTGATAAAGATTATTTTCAAAAGTTATTATCTTTTATAAAAGAAGAATATAAAAATAAAACTATTTATCCAAAACAAACAGAAATATTTAAAGCGTTTAGAAATACATCATATAAGGATACAAAAGTAGTAATCCTAGGTCAAGATCCATACCATGGAGAAAATGAAGCAGAAGGATTATCTTTTTCAGTTAAAGTTGGAGTTAGGAAACCACCATCACTACAGAATATATTTAAAGAACTACATGATGATTTAGGATGTAGTATACCAGAACATGGTAGTTTAGTTAAATGGAGTGAAGAAGGGGTACTTCTTTTAAATACTGTTCTAACTGTAGAAAAAGATAAAGCAGCATCTCATAAAGATATAGGTTGGGAAATATTTACTGATAGTGTTATAAAAAAATTAAATGAAAAGAAAGAACCAATAGTATTTATACTTTGGGGTAGTTTTGCTAGAAGTAAAAAGAGTTTAATAACTAATAAGATTCACTATATAATAGAATCTCCTCATCCATCACCATTTTCTGCATATACAGGATTCTTTGGTAGTAAACCATTTTCAAAAACTAATAAATTCTTAGAAAGTAAAGGATTAAAACCTATAGATTGGCAAATAAAATAAGGATGTTATTCATCCTTATTTTTATTTTCTTTTAATATTTCAAGTGTTTCTATCTTTTCTTCTTTAAAGAATTCTAATTTCTTAAACTTACAGAACTTAGCTACAATATTAGATGGAAAACACTTAACAAATTTATTATATCTTACGATATTATCATTATAGTATTTTTTACTAGCATTTAAATCATTATCAATATTGATTAGTTCTTCATTAATACCCTTTAAAGCATCAATCTTAGCTAAACTTTTATCAAGATCAAGAAGACCTTTATAATCTCTAAATCCTAACATCAATTCATGATTAAGTTCGAATCTATTTAGATCTTTACTTTTAATCTTAGTAAGATTATCTAAAAGTATTTCTTCTTTATATTTTTTATTATTTTCTTTAATTATATTAATAGCACGTTCAAGTAGATTAGCTTTCTTTTCAAATGCTATATCCATACTATTAAATGCTTCATCTATCTTAATCTTAAGCATTTGGAATCTATTATAATAACTAATTTCAAACATAATAAATATGGCTAAGATAATACCAACACCAATTAATATGTAATAAATCATTCTAACACCTTCTTATCATAAATAATAATAACATAAAAAAAGGTATTATTCAACTTTAGTTTCCATAATTTCATCAAATACTGGATCAGCTAAACTAGGTTCAGTTCCACGAACATAATACATTATTCTTTTCTTTTCATCTGATTCAGATGCTGGTTTTCCAGTAATTGGATTAACTAGTACCCCAACAACATTATTAGGTTGTTGATACCAGGAATCTTCTTTATCTTTTAAACATCCTTCCATAGTATCAACCCATATATTTCTTGAAAACTTATAATCACTTGCTTCCAGTGATTTATTATCATCATATCCTATCCATACAGCAGTTAATAAATCTTTATTAAAACCAATACTCCAGTGATCTGTATCTGTGGTACCACTTTTAAGTGCCAATTTATGTTTTATCTTAGCACTTATTCCAATACCTGTCGGATAATTATAATCAATAAAATTAGAATCGTATGTAGTAGTAAGTAAGTCATCAAGTATAAAAGTTAGACTTCTATTTAAAATATTTTCATGTGTTTCTTTCTTTTCATATAAAACATTACCATGTAAGTCTTCTATCTTTTTTATTAAATGTCCATTTACTTTATAGCCTTCATTCGCAAAAGCAGAATAGGCACTAGCCATTTCTATTATATTAATACTAGCTGTACCAAGTGGTAGTGAAGGAACTTCATCAAGTGGAGCAGTAATACCTAATCTTCTAGAAATGTCTACTAAAGCATTTTCTCCTAAAAACATATGTGTTTTAACTGCATAAATATTATCTGAATAACTAATAGCCGTAGCTAAAGATATTGGTCTATTACCATAAAGTCCTCCACTATTTTGTGGAGAATAAGTTTTATTATTAGAAAAAGTAAAAGTTGTTTCACTAGATAAAAAAGTAGTAGAAGAAGTAAAACCATTTTCTAAAGCAGCATAATATAAAAATGGTTTCATAGTAGAACCAACTTGTCTTGATGATTGATAGGCTCTATTATATTGACTAGTATTATAATCTCTACCACCAGCTAAAGCTAGTATTTTACCAGTATTAGGATCCATTACTACACTAGCTACCTGTAGATCTTTATCAGTATTTAAGTTTTCTTTAATACTATTTTCTAAGATAGTTTGATAATTCATATCTAAATTAGTATATATTTTTAATCCACCAGTAGATAAATAAGAAGAAGGTATTTCTTTAATAGTTTTTAATTCTCTCATAACTGCATCTTGATAATACATAACAGTAGATAGATTAATTTTATCTTGTTTTCCAATAATATTTAATTCTTGATTTAATGCATTATCTAATTCTTCTTTAGTAATTTTATTATCTTTATATAGTTTATTAAGTATTTCAGATTGCCTTTTCTTAGCTACTTCTAAATTAACTAAAGGAGAGTAATTACTAGGAGATTTAGGTATACCAACTAGCATTGCTGCTTCAGCTAAAGTTAAATCTTTAGCATTCTTATCAAAATAAAAGGAACTTGCATTTTCTATACCGTACATACCATGCCCATAATTAATAGTATTTAAATATCCTTCAAGTATTTCATCTTTACTATACCCAATTTCAAGTTTTAAAGTTAACCACATTTCTTCTAATTTTCTATCCCAAGTCTTATCAAAATCAAGAAATAAATTCTTAGCATACTGTTGAGTAATAGTAGATGCACCTTGTTTAGTACTATGACTAGTAGTATTAATATACATTGCTTTTAATATACGAAAAGGATCAAAACCAAAGTGCTTATAAAAATGCTTATCTTCTGTATTAATAGTAGCTTCTATTACATATGGACTAATTTCATCTAAACTTACCCATTCTTTTCCACCACTCCCTTGAAAGAATAATTGATTATTATTATCATACATTAAGAATGCATTAGCAGACTTTATTTCTAATTTAGGACTAGATTTAATATATAGATAAGTACCAAACGAGGTTAGTAATAGAAGTATTAATATAATTAAAAATATTTTAAATAATTTTTTTACTATTTTCATACTATCACCTAAATTTAGTATGAAATAAATCAAAATAAATATGTATATAATTGCTTTTAAAAGATTTTTATGTTAATATAATACTCATTTCAAAGGAAGTGTTAATATGGGAAAAATCGATGCAAGCAAATTAGAAATAGTAACAATAGTTGCAGGTGTTACTATAGTTGTTGGTTATTATGGATTTTTAGGGGTAAGATTTGTATTAAGAACAGCTGGAAATAGAGATATGGTGGATTTAACTAAATCTTTTAATGCAGTATTAGAAGAAAAAGAATCAGGTGTTTCTTTAACATATATATCTTCGTATAATGATTTTTCTGGAAGTCAAATTCAATTCTATACGCAAGATGGTATGGTAGTACTTGCTGATACTAAAGATATAGAACTATTAAATCAACCATCAGAAGTAAAATTAAAAGACTATGCTAAAGCTATAGCAGGAAATCCTGAACAAGTAAAAGTATATGATGAATTAATGGGTTTAAGTTTTCCAGAAAAAGATAGTTTTAATAAATCATATGTAGATGTAGATTATACATTTAATCACGCTATACTTGAAACAGATAATGGAGTAGTAATAGTTAATATTGATCAATGGCGTGATTATGAAAGTGATAATAAAGTTCAATTAAAACTAACAGATGGAACAGTAATTTTAAAGGATTTTGAAGACTTAAAATTAATCGATGATAGCAAAGCTAAAGAGAATAGTTTATATAACTATGCTTTAACTTTAGCAGGAGATGCTGAAAAAGTTAAATACTATAAATAAAAAAGGGCTTAACCTTTTTTTATTATTGTGTTATAATCTACCTTAGAAATTCGGTGATATCATGAAAAAAGAAAGATTTCATATTAGTATATCTAATACTTCATCAATAGATGAATATAATACATTAGGACAATATTCATCTAATATGTTAGAGTTTTATGAAAATGATAAATTAAGAAGTAAAATTAATATTGATATAAAAAAGAAAAAATTAATAAAAGAAAATATTGATTATAAAATAGAAATGGAGTTTAATAAAGAAAAAGAAACTGAATGTTCTATTTATTTAAAAAAAGAAGATAAATTATTAAAATTAAGAGTAATAACATTAGATTTTTCTTTTAAAGATAATAATTTATATATTAATTATAATATTATTGATAGTAATGAAAGTGTTACTTATAAAGTATCTATAGGAGGGTAAATATGAGTAGTATAAAGAAAATAGAATTAATTATTAAAGATTGTCTTAAAAACATAGGATATGATGTAGATAGAGTACTTTTAGTTCCATCAAATAAAAAAGAACTAGGAGAATACCAAGTAAATAATTCATTTGCTCTAGCTAAAGAATACCATGAAAATCCTATAGAAATAGCTAATAAAATAAAAGAAGAATTAGAAAAGAATTCTAATTTTACTAATGTTAATGTAGCAGGCGGTTTTGTTAATATTAGTTTTAGTGATAGTTTTTATTTAGAAAATATGAATAATATTTTAGAAGATATTAATAATAATATTGATAAGGAAGATAAGAAAAAAATATTCATGGATTATGGTGGAGCAAACATAGCTAAAACATTACATGTTGGTCATTTAAGACCTGCTGATATTGGTGAAGCAGTAAAAAGACTTGCTGAAACTTTAGGATATGAAACAATATCTGATGTTCACTTTGGAGATATTGGTCGTCAATCAGGAATGGTTATCTATGAATTAAGAGAAAGATTCCCAGAATTAAATTATTTTAAAGAAGATTATGATGGTAATGGTGATGAATTACCAATAACTGAAAAAGATCTTGAAGAAATATATCCTATTGCTACTACTAAGGCTAAAGAAAGTGAAGAAGTAATGGATGAAGTACATAGAATATGTATTGAACTAGAAAATGGTAATAAAGCATATAATGATCTATGGAATAAGATAAAAGAATTATCAATTAAAGATATAAAAGGAATATATGACCTTCTAAATACTACGTTTGATTTATACGAAGGTGAAATAGAATGTTATCCATATATACCTAAATTAATAGATATCTTAAAAAATAAGAATTTATTATATGAAAGTGAAGGAGCAATGGTAGTAGATGTTAAAGAAGAAACAGATACTGAACCAATGCCACCTTTAGTAATATTAAAAGGTAATGGAGGAACAGTATATCAAACTCGTGATTTAGCTACTATTTTATCTAGAATGGAAAGATTTAATCCAGATGAAATATGGTATTTTACAGATAATAGACAAGAATTATACTTTAAACAAGTATTTAGAGTAGCTAAGAAAGCAGGAATAGTTAATCCTGATACAGAACTTAAATTCTTTGGATTTGGTAGTATGAATGGACCAGATGGTAAACCATTTAAAACACGTGATGGTGGAGTAATGAGTTTACATGAACTAATAAGAATGGTAAAAGAAATAACTGCATCTAAAATAAGTGTTGATTTAGTAAAAGAAGAAAATAGAGAAAAAACTAGTGAACAAATAGCTATAGCTGCATTAAAATATGCTGATTTACTTCCTGATAGATCTAAAGACTTTATCTTTGATACAAGTAAATTTGCTGATCTAGATGGTAAAACTGGACCATATATACTTTATTCTACAGTTAGAATTAATTCTCTTTTAGAGAAAGCAAATGTTAATGTTGATAGTTTAAGATTTAAAACTATAAGTTTAGAAGAATCATTTAAAGAAACAATTAAAACTATTTTAGAAATGCCTATAGTTTTAACTAAAGCACTACAAGATAAATCATTAAATGGAATAACAGATTACTTATATAGACTAACAAGTACATATAATAGATTCTATGCAAATAATCATATATTAAGCTTAGAAAATGAAGATTTAAAACAATCATATTTAGCCTTATCTAAGTTAGTTTATAACATTAATAAACTACTTTTAGATACTTTAGCTATTGAATTACCAGAAAAAATGTAAATATTAGGTATTGCATTTTATATAGAATAATGGTATAAGATTAGTGGGCGTTTATTAATTTGAATTATTGGAGGAATTAAAAGTGAAGAAATACAAAAAAGAAGAACTTGAGTTATTATCTAATAAAGATATAACTAATTTACTATTAGAAGAAAAAGGAAAACAAAAGACAGCAGATCTTTTTAAGAAAATAATTAAATTATTAGAATTACCTGAATCTACATTTGATCAAAAGATAGGTGATTATTATACATCACTTACTACTGATAAAAGATTTATTCTATTAGAAGATGGTAAATGGGATTTAAGAAGTAGACATACATCTGATAAACTTATTAAAGTTATGGATGAAGATGATGAAGAAGAAGAGGAAACTGAAGAAGAAGAACTAGAAGAAGAAACTGTAGATTATGATTCAATTGATAGTGATGAAGATGATCTTGATGATGATGACGATGATTTAAAAGATTTAGTTATCTTAGATGAAGATGAAATGGAGTCTGAATAGGCTTCTTTTTCTTTATTTAAAAGAAAAAGTTTGCTATAATTTAGTTGGTGATAATATGAATAAAATGGAAGAATTAAAAAACATTATCAAAGAATCTAAAAAAAGAATAATATTACCTGAAGGAGAAGATAATAGAGTATTAGAAGCAGCAAGTAAGGTAATAGAAGAAAATTTAGTAGATATAATAATATTAGGAGAAAAGAAAGATAATTATCCAAACTTATCTAAAGCAACATTTATTAATCCAAAAGATATAGATTTAACATATTATATTAATAAACTATACGAATTAAGAAAAGAAAAAGGATTAACTATAGAAGAAGCTAAAAACTTAATAGAAAATGATTATATGTATTTAGCTTGTTTACTTGTTTTAGATAATAAAGCTGATGGTATAGTAAGTGGAGCATGTCACTCTAGCAGTAATACTTTAAGACCAGCACTACAACTTATTAAAGGAAAAGAAAAACTTGTTTCATCATTCTTCTTAATGGAAACAAATAAAGTTGATTTAGGAGAAAATGGATACTTTATATTTGCTGATTGTGGATTAAATCAAAATCCAAATAGTGAAGAATTAGCTAGTATAGCTAAACATTCTATAGATAGTTATAAACAAATAATTGGGGATAACCCTAAAGTAGCATTCTTATCACATTCAACATATGGTAGTAGTAAACATGCTGTTGTTGATAAAGTTAAAACTGCTACAGAATTAGCCAAAGTAAATAATCCAAATGTATTAATAGATGGAGAATTACAGTTAGATGCTGCAATCATACCAGAAGTTGCAGCTATAAAATGCCCTAATAGTCCATTACAAGGGAAAGCAAATATATTAATATTTCCTAACCTAGATAGTGGTAATATTGGATATAAATTAGTAGAAAGATTTGCAGGTGCTAAAGCATATGGACCACTAACACAAGGATTA
>JAEEGK010029527.1_pt1 | contig 10925 bp, 7 predicted proteins | sample 8958771 | NCBI WGS metagenome assembly JAEEGK01 (sample SAMN16246547, study PRJNA631951) | gut metagenome | biome: gut microbiome; feature: rumen; material: SC-attached | host: Bos | place: Iran: Karaj | collected 2018-10 | reverse complement strand
AAAAAAAAGAAATAAAAATAGAAGAAAAAAATATAAAAAATTTATTAAAAACAGATAAAGAAAAAATTCTAAATAAAAAATTGGAAAAAATGTATAAATCAATATCAAATCTATTAGAGCAAATAAATAAAATAATATTAGTATATCCTTCTTCTCCAGTAGAAAATTTTATAAATATTAATTGTAACAATATAAGAAAAACAATTTATTCAATTAATGAAAATAATCAATTAATTAATTCTTTTTCTTTTAAAGAAAACAAAAAATATTTTAAAGAATTACAAAATGAAGATTTTAATATAGATAATATTAGAAAAGATATTGAATCAAATATAAAAAAGTATTATTTATTAGATTTACTAATAGAAATAATTAATAAATTATATAATGACTTTGATAGTTTTAGTAAAAAAATAGAAGAAATACGAAATACAAAAAATATAATAAATTTCCAAATATATTTAAATGAATTAATTGATAATCAAAAACTAATTTTTCATTTAGAAGATGAAAAAGAAGAAGAAGATTCAATTTTATATAATGGAAATTTAGAAAAAATATATTTTCATAAAGAAAAAAATTTTGAAAAATTACCAATAATAAGAACTAATTTATCGAGTAAAAATATGCCTGTATTAATAAATTTTAATAAAGACATTTCAAAGAAAAAAATAAAAACTATTTCAAATAAATCAATTCCAATTATTAAAAAAAAAAATATAGATAATTCTTCAAATTCATTTTCATCAGAATTAAGTTTAAATAATGTAGAAAGTAATGATAATTATTCATTTAGACATATTTTATATAGTAAAACATATAATCATAAAACTAAAATTGATGATTATAAAAGAGATTCAATTTTAAAATTAGATAAAGTTTTATTAAATGAAAATGATCTTAAATATTCTCCTAAAATCAAAAGAAAAAAAGATAGTATTAGAATGAGTATTTTTGTTAAGAATAAAATGCAAATGAAACATCCAGCAACACATATTATGAAAATAAAAAAGAGAAAAAAGAAGAAATAATTTGTTTTTCTATTATAAAAAGAATTTTTATAAAAAAATTTTTGTAATATATTATTTGAGATAATTATTTAATTGTTCAAATTTTATAATGTATTATTTATATATACATATTTATATTATAAATAATAAACAAAAATCTAAAATAATTAAATTTGTCTTTAATTAATTTAAACTTTAAAAATATTTTAATTAAATGAAATATAAATCAAATTAATATTTTTTATTTAAAATTTTTAAAAAAAAATAAAAAATTTATTTTGTTTGTTTATCTAAATTAACATTTAAATTATCACAATAAAATGGAGTTCTATTAGTATTAATACCTTTTTCTTTTAATATTTCAGCTAATTCTTTCCATTCTAAAAATTTATTATTTTTCTTTTTACAAATAATACTTTCAGCAGTACCAGTTAAAATATCTTCTAAAAATTCTTGTGCAGCAATTGCAATAATTCTATATAATCTTGGATCAGATGTAATTAAACCTTTTTCATCACAAATTTGTTTTATAATATCTTCTGATAATTTAGGATTATATTTTTCAATTTCATCTAAAAATTTTTCATCTGGTATAACATCGTTATTTAAAGAAGAAAAATTTGAAGGTATTTTATTTTCCATTTTTTAAAAATTTTATTTTAATTAAATATTTATATATAAAAAAATACTTAAAAATATAACATAAAAATATAATTTTTTTATTTTTATAAAATAAATTTTAAAAAAATATATTATTATTAAAATAAAAATAACCAATTTAATGATATCAAAGAAAAACTCTCTTTTTCAAAACACAATTGAAAAACAATTAATCCTATCAAAAATAGACTTAAATGAACATAAAGATATGAAATCTCACATAGATAAAATATTTACAGATCCAAATTATTATTTTAATGATGAATTTAATGGTCATCCTGTAATAATAGGAAAAAAACATTCAAAATATATAATATCAAGAAGATCAACAAGAAAATCAATTCATAATAGAATGAATAGAATTAGTCAAAGTAAAAGTGAAACTAGTAATAGTAAAAAAAAAGATAAAGATAAAGATAAATCAATACAAAAAATAAATTTAAATTCGATAAATAATAATAATCAAAGACAAATTGAACATGATGAATTAAAAGGAATATATAAAAGATTTCATGAAATAACTTTAGAAAATTCTAATGAGAGAACTATGAATAGAACTAAATATAAAAATCAATTTATTGATAAAGAATTAACTGAAGATATTAATAATAAAGATTATAAAACTTTAAAAAAAGAAATTGAACATGAATTAAATTTTCAAGAACAAGTTTTAAACAAGAAAAAATTAGAAGATGCTAAAATAGAAAATTTAACTAAAAATATATCAAAAAAAATAAAAAGACCAATTAGTAAATTATTAATAACACAAAATGAAGAATATAGAATAAAAAAAGAAATACAAAATACTTTTTATAATGAAGTACAAAATTCTTTTCAAGATCCTTTATATAAATGGTATGTTACATTAAGAGATAAAGATATTCATTTTATTAATGATGGAAATGAAAGAAATCCAATTTGGAATTATTATATAAATAAAAAAGATGAAAATCAAACTGTAAGAAATCCAAATTTATTTTATAAAACTGATTTTAATTTTTATCAAACTAATAATTATTTAAAACAAAAAATTCCTAATAAAACTTTTTATTGTCTTAAAAAAACTTTAAATAATACTATGACTGATTTTAATAAAATGTATATTAGAGGGAGAAATTTATTAGAAGTTGAAATTGAAAATTCAAAATTTTTAAAAGGAAGAAAAATTATATTATCTGGAAATCCTTTTGCTGCAACAAGTGCTTTAGTTAATACTTTTAATTTTAATGATAAAAATAATAAAGATATTATTTTCAAAAATAATATTGATGCTAAGGATATTAAAAAAAAAGGAAGAGCTATTTCTACTATAAATTAACTTTATAGTTTGTCAAAGTTTTAATTTTTTTTGTTATTTTTATTTTTCTTTTATTTTGTTTTTAAAATAAGTTAATTAATTTTTAAAATGAATTTAATGTTTTGAAATATGAAAAATAAATAAATAAAAGAATTGAGAATAAATATAGAACCATACTTAAATAAAAAAAAAACAATTTCAGAAATACAAAAACAATTTATTAAAAATGATGAAAATGAAATTATAAAAAAAATAAGACCAATTAATTCTAATTCAATATCAAAAATACCAAGTAATAATTTATCAAATTTTATTGATGATTTAAATCAAAAAGCAAATAAAATTTTAAATTCATCAATAATAACTAGTAAATTTGAAGAAAGAATATTAAAAAAACAAAAAAGGAAATTAATAAATAAAGAAAAACAAAATTCTAAAAATTCTACAAATTTTTTAAATCCTTCAAAATCTCTTTATATTAAAAGAGAAAAAGCTTTAATGTTAAAAGCAATAAAAAGAAATATTAATGAATATAAAATTGAGAGAAAACAAAAATATATAAATTTAAAAGAAAAAAATAAAAAATTTAGAAAAAGATTTAAAAGTTGTTCTGAAATTCAATTTGAAAATTACTATAAACCAATGAATGAACAAAGAATAAATGATTTTTCAAGAACTTTAAAAAAATGTATGAGTGATATTATAATAAGAAAAGAAAATTTTAAATTACCAGAAATTAAATTAAATATTAATAATGTATATTCTCGTTTATATCATAATGAAGTTTTTTTAAAAAAAATAAAGCAAAAAAATATTAATTTGGACACAAAAAAAAATAATAGTAATATTAACAATAAAAATACTAATTTAAATAAAAGTTTTGATGAAAATGAAAATGAAAATTTATATAATTATAGAAATTTTCAAATTAAAAATATAATACAAAATGCAAATGGAAAAGAATTCACAATGAAAGTTACTCCAGAAATAAAAAAAAAATGTATTTTTAATTATTCATGTGGTCCAAAAAAAAACATAATAAATGATAATATAAAAATAAACAACGAAAAAGAAAAACAATATTTAATAACATTAGAACAATTAAATGATGAAAATGGAAATAATAACTTACAAATCGCGGTGAAAAAACATTTGATTGATTTTATAAATTATTTTTTAGATAAAAACATAGATATTAATTATCAAAATAAATTTGGTGACACTGCTTTACATATTGCAATGAATGAAAAAAATATTTCAATTATTAAATTATTATTAAATCATAATGCTGATTTATTAATTAAAAATAAAGAGGGAAAAACTCCTTTTGATATTGCTACTGATAAAATTAGAAAAAAATTAAATTTAGAATCTATTATTTTAGAAAAATTAAAATGAATAAAATTTTTTTATATATTTTTTTAAAAAAATATTTTTTTTATTTATTTTATTTTGATATTAAATGAATACAATAGTACTACCTCAAAAAAAAAAAAGAAATTGGATTTTAATAATAATAATGATATTATTAATAATATTTACTTGTATAATTGATAAAATTTATTCTAATTCTTTTTTGCAAAATGATATAAAAATAACAAATGAAATTCAAAAATTTTTCATAATAAATGATTCAATAAGTAAAACAATAACATATTTAAATTATGGAAATAGTATAATGACAATATGTATTATAATAATAATAGTTTATAATTATTCAAATATATATAAAAGTTTTCTTATATTTACAATGACATCATTTTTATATTATTTTTCATCATGGATAAAATTTTTTAATCAAAAATTTACACCATATTATGATAAAAAAATAGTTAATAATAAGGACATTACTTTTAATATTTATTATTGTGGTTTTGGTTTTGGATTTCCTTCAACACAAACTTTTGTAATGGTTCCTTTTTATTTAAGTTTATGGAAAATATATTCTATAAGTAAACCAAAAGTGAATAAATGTTTTAAAATATTTTTATTTGTTATTATTTTTCTTTTAATTATTTGTTTTTCTACTGCAACAATTATAAGTGGTTCACATTATTTTAGTCAAGTTATTTTTAGCTTTATTTTAGGTATTTTTTTTTATTGTATTATTTTTTATGGTTTAAAATTAGATTTACAAAATGGAGATGAATTATATAAAATAATTAAATATAAAATTTATTTTTATATATTAATATATTTTATTCTTTTTGTTCCTTTAATAATTGCATTTTTACTTTTATTAGACAATGATAATAATAATAATAAATTTGATGGATGTAAAATTCATAATGAAGAAAAAAGTCAATTTTTAGAAAATGAAAAAGGTTATGAATATTTTTTAAAAGGAAGTTTTGTTTATACTGGAATTTTTATTGCTAATTTTTTTTGTATTCTTGGAATTAAATGTGAATTATTTTTTATTTTTAAAGATCATAAAACTAATTGGATTGATTTTAATTTTGCAAAAGAAAATTTAGAAAATGATAATGATGATTTAAATTTAAATAATACAATTACAATTACTAAAGATGCTAAATGGAATAATACTACTTCTTTAAGAAGTTTATTAAGAGTTTTTGTTTTATTTATTATTTCTATTATTTCTTTTTTACCTTATCTTTTTGTTTCTTGGGATAATGAATTTTATTTAATTTTTATAGTTAAAATTACTTTACCAATTATTATTTTTGATTTTGTATTGTTTTTTTTATTTAAAAAAATATTTACAAATTCTTGTTTTATAAATAATACTATTTTTATTACTTTAGATGAGAATGAAAAAAAATTTATAATGTAATTCAAATTCATTTAATAATTTTTATTTAATAGAATAATTTAAAATGATTTTATAAATATTATTTATTTTTTTCAAAATTAAAAAAAAGTAATTAAAATAATTAAATAAATTAAAAATAAAATAAAATCAATATGAAATGTTTATCTTCAAGAATTAAAAATAAACAAAGAACAAAAAATTTTGAAAATATTTTTCCAGGATTTAAATCAAATTTAACAATTCAATCATATATAAATAAAAGATTAAAAAAAATAAAAAAAGAAACTAATATAAAACATCATATATCTAAAAGTTTAAATCTAACGGTAAGAAATTCAAATACAATTTATGAAAATAAAACTCAAAATATAAAAAAACTTATAAAAAAAAATTATAATAGTAATTCTACTAATATAAGTGAAAATAATGTTTCAAAAGATAAAAATATAAATAATAATAATAAGAATATGATTAATGAAAATATTACTTCAAAATTTATGTTCCCTTTTGAAAAAAAAGATTATAATATAAATGAAAATGGAATTAATGATAATGAAATTGAAATAGAAATGCTTAGAGATGAGAATTTAAAATTAAGAAATGAATTAAATGAATCTAAAAATATTATTTCAAAATTGGAGAATATGATTAATAATTTAATGATAGATTATCCTATTTCAAAAGAAAAATGTCCAATTCCAATGCCTGCTGTAATTAAACTTTATGATAAGAATAAAAATATAAAATATAAAAAAAATAAAAAAAAATCTAATAATAAATCTAAGAATAAGACTGATATTGATTTTAATAATGATGAAAATAATATTAATAATTTTAATTCAAATAAAAATCCTTATTATATTTCAATAAATGAATTAACTCTTAATTAATTTATAATATAATTATATTTGCATATTAAAAAAAATTTTAAATTAAATATAAATTATAAATAAAGTTTATAATATAAAAGTTAATCTTTATTTATTTAAAATTATCATAAATTAAACAATACACCAATTAAAAAAGTAAAATCATTAAATAAAAATAAATAATTTTAAAAATAGTAATTTAAATTCATTTTTAAACTATTATCTTATAAAAAAAAATAAAAAAATATGGAAAACTCAAAAAAACAAAAAATATTTATAATAAAAAAAGTTATAAACCAAAAAAAATGGACACAAGAAGAAGATAATCAATTATTAAATTTAGTAAAAGAAAACAATGGAAAAAATTGGAAAGAAATATCAACACATTTTCATAATAAAAATCCACTTCAATGTTTTAGTAGATATAAACGAATTCGTCCAGAATTAAATAAAGGTTCTTGGAAAAAAGAAGAAGATTCTTTAATTTTAAATTTAATTAATACTTATGGTAATTCATGGTCAAAAATAAGTAAAATTATTAAAACTAGAAATGGGAAACAAATAAGAGATAGATATAATAATGTTTTAAATCCAAATATTAATAAAAATAAATTCACTGTTGAAGAAGACAATTTAATATTAAGTTTATATGAAAAATTTGGGACAAAATGGTCAAAGTTTATTTCATATTTTAAAAATAGAACAAGTGATATGATAAAAAATAGATTTCATACAACTCTTAAAAAAAAATATGACAATAATAAATTAAATATTAATATAATTAATAATAATATTAATAATAATAATGAAAATAATGAAAATATTAAAAATAAAAATAATAATAATAATATTATTAAAGGAAGTTTATCTACTGATACTTCAACAAGTAATAATAATAATAAAGAATTTTCGACAATTATTAAATTGTCGTATCCTCCTTCTTCTTCTCCATTTAAATTAGAAAAAGAAGATAGGAAAAATTTCGAACAAAATAATAATATTAATAATAATATTTTTAATGAATATTTTGAATATTCTTTTGATGATAATAATAAATATTTAGATTAGAGAAAAAACTTATTTTATAATTAAATCATGATCTTTTCATTGTTTTAATTATTTACTTAATAGGTGTAAATTAATTTAGTTTTAGAATGTGGAATTTCATTTTATTCTAGGTAATAAAATGAATAAAGGTTAACAAATTTAAATATTATATAAATAGTTAAGATTAATTTTATGTATATTAAATAATATTTAACAATGTCATGCCAAATTTTATATATTCTTATCTTAAATTAAAAATTAAATATTAATAATAAAATAAAAACAAATATTTTTTAATAATTGATTAAAAAATTAAAAATTTAAAAATAATAATCAAAAATACTTTCATTATATTTAAACATTTAATTACAATAAAATCAAAAAAAATAAAATTAAAAAACCAAAACAAAAATAACCAAAAACAAAGAACAATATTAAAATCCTTATTCTAAAAGATAATTTTCCAAATATTTTTCCAATTCTAAAAAATCCATTCTTTTATCTTCTTCAACTTCAATCATTCCAATAATTAACTTAACTAATTTTTCACTATATCTTTTTCCAATATGATTCCTAACAATTTTTTCTAAAATTTTCATATTAAAAATATCTCTAATTTCTAAAAGTAAATTAAAATTTAAAGAAGCAGCATAAAGTAAACATAAACCAAGTGAAAAAACATCACTTTTATAAGTATTATGTTCAGTTTCAATAGCATCTTTTTCAACTTTAATAGCAGAATATAAAAGAGGACTCATATATAATTCAGTTCCTCTTATTGTTTGAATTCTTGTAACTTTTCCTCTTCTTCTTAATTCTTTTGCTTCTCCAAAATCAGCAATTTTAAAAATATTATCTTTACATATTAAAATATTTTGAGGTTTAATATCTCTATGTGATATTTTTTCTTTTTGTAATTCTGAAAAAGATTTTATTAATACTTTTATTATTGATGTTAATTCATTTTCTGAATAATAATTTTTATAAAGAGATTTTTTTCTTATTTCTTTTTCCCAATCACTTTCTGCTAATTCCATTAATATATATAAAACTTTTGTTGTTTTGTCTAATTTTTTACTTTGCATTCCATATATGTGAATTATACTTAAATTTTTTGATGATGATATACTTCTTAATATGTTATATTCATGTTGTAATGCTTCGAAATCATATTCATTTGTACCTATTAATTTTTTTAATGCATAATATTTGTTATCTTTTGTTACTTTGAATATTTGACCAAAGGAACCTTCCCCAATTTTTTTCTTTATTTCGAAATCATCGACATTGAAATTTATAAATGTTTCTTTGTTTTGAATATTTGAATTTTGAATATTTGAATTTTTTGGATTTTGGATATTTGGAATTTGAATATTAGGATTTTTATTATTTTGATTTTGAATATTCGAATTTTGAAGACTTATATTTGGGTTTTCTAAATTTTTATTTAAAGGATTTTTATTATTGTTATTTGGATTATTATTTGAATTATTGTTTGTATTATTTAAATTAAAATTATTATTATTATTATTTGAATTATTTGAATTTGATTTATTATTTTCTTTAATTTTAATATTATTATCATTTGAAATAATATTATTTTCATTACTACAAAAACTAATATTACTATTATTAAAATTATTATTATTTTCATCATTACTATTATTACTACTATTATTAAAACTAATATTATTATTATCTTCATTATCCTTTTTTTCAACAGAATTAACTCTTGGAGATAAAGGTAAATTATTAGAAAAAGATACTCTTCTTTTTTGATTATTATTATTAATTTCAGGAATTGAATCATCAAATTGACTGATTAATTGCTTTTTAACAACTTTCATAATATCATTTAATCCATTATTATTATTATAATATTGAATTAATTTAATATTAACTTGATTAGGATTATTTTCTTTATTTTCAGAATAAAAATTTTTACTTGGAGAATTTTTATTTTTTGGTTTGGGAATTTTATTAATTCCTTCACAACTTTTTTTTCTACTAATTCCATATTCAATATTAATTCTTTTACAAATTTTTTTTTCAACAACATCCCCATTATTATCATAACATTCATAATTTTTTTCAGCAGAACTATAAATAATACTTTTTTGTCTTTTTTTTTCATTTTTATTATTATTTTGACTATTTCTTCTTTCAGAACTTATATTTTTATTTTTTATTATTCCTGTTCTATTTTCACAAATTGGACAATTCCAAACATAATTTTCATAATAATTTAAAGAATGACAATTTGAACATACAATTATATCTTTTTTATTCATTTTTCCTTTTAATAAAATTCCCCTGCAATTTTTTTTATGATAAAATTTACATTTATTAAAATCAATTTTACAATTACATTTAAATTCTATTTCATAATTATTATCTTTATTAGGAATTGCTTTTTTTTTATTTATTAAAGTATCTTTAACTGAAATTTTTATAATTTTAAATTCTAAGGGATTATAAACTTTTGCTTCACTTGAAAATTCTTTTTTACATAAAATACATTTAAATTTCAATTTTGAAACTTCTGTTGTATATTTACATTTAAAACATTTTAATAAATTAGGAACATTTGGATCAATGAATAAACATTCATGACAATAATAACATTTAATTTTATCATTAATTAAAATATTACAATGATATTTTGACCATGTTGCAAATTGATATTTATTTTTGTTATTATTATTATTAAATAAATATTTAGTATAATAATCATCATGACATTTATCACAATTCATTTTAATCATATCATTTTTATAAATTTTATTACAATCTAAACAAAGAAACATTAAATCATTTAAGTTTTTAATATAATTTTCATTTGTATAAAATTTTTTACCACATGTATGAAAGGCAAATTCAGAATTAGAACAATGTTTAATAAAATTTAATCCGTTAAAAATATAATTTTTCTTATTTGAATTTGATTCATTTTTTATTAAATTCATATTATCATTTGCAAGTTTATATTGTGAAGGATAATATTGTTCTATAATGAAATTTTCTATTTTTCTTATTATTTGATTTGAAATTTGCTCGTTAAATTTTGCTTCAATTGTTAATTTTGTTCTTTTACATAAAAAAGATAAAAATTTTCCTGTAGTGTGTTTTAATATATTTGGAAATATGTCATTAAATTCATTTATGTATATTTGTTTTATTTCCTTTTCTAAATTTTCATTTATGTCATTTAAACTTAAGTTTCTTTTCATTTTTTGAACTTTTGTTTTTATTTTTTTTTACTGAGG
>JAEEGK010029526.1_pt1 | contig 10925 bp, 11 predicted proteins | sample 8958771 | NCBI WGS metagenome assembly JAEEGK01 (sample SAMN16246547, study PRJNA631951) | gut metagenome | biome: gut microbiome; feature: rumen; material: SC-attached | host: Bos | place: Iran: Karaj | collected 2018-10 | reverse complement strand
GACTCGCAGCAGCTCATTTACTTCGCGTTTGTGATGATCGACCCCCTCTATTCTACGAGTCTTGTCTGAAATCCCTACAACGATAATCCCGCCATCAGCATTGGCGAACGCACAGACATGGTTCGAAAAATCGCGCGGAGCAATATTGACGCTCTTGCGATCAAAAGTCTGAGATTCTTCCATTGCAAGGATTTCTTCTATACGCATATTTTTCCTCTAGGAGCTAAAATAGATTATTGGGGCGGTGAGTGCAATAGGCCCGATTTTTCCTCACTTCCCAAGGCTTTTCAGCATCTTCCTATCTTTATTCTTCCAAAAGGTTAGGCCGTTTCGGGCGCCGCCGGCAACGAGGGCAGCCGCCATTGACGGAGAATCGCATTCGATATCCTCGCGGAGCGTTCCATCAGCGCCAACAGAAACGTTCTTTCGGACATTCATCCAACCCGAGCCACGGAAGTCATATTTCAGCGAAAGTTTGCTGCCGGCAAGAAGGACGAACTGCGAGCCAACACGCCGGACTTTTGCGATAATCGCCCCGCCTTTCGCGAAGTGATACAAGATATCATTATCACCATTTTCAGGATGCGTCACCGCCGATGTCTTGCGAGATTTCTTTTTATGCTTTTTGCATCTCGACGGTTGTTCCGCATCGTCACTCTTTTTAAGCAGGGCGTTCCACTTTTCTTCGAGGAACTTTCCGTCGGCGGTTTTCCAAGTGACCCAACCATTCGTTGTTGTGCGCGACGGGCTGATTTGCTGGATGCAACGCAAGGCAGAAACGCTGGCCGAAGAAACGATTCCGTCCACCTCGATTCCATCGGAACAGATTTTTCCTTCGAAATGCGTCTTGGGTTTGCCCTTCGGGCCATAATCGAAATGCACGACATCGCCCACGTTCAAAAGCCCCACCTTCACAATCTCGTACAAAGCGTTGCTCTTGTCCGTCGTCTTCAAGGATTCATTTTTCTGCGTCAATTCCAAATCCGGGAAGTCGTAAAGCACCTCGCCCTTGCCGTTCATGTATTTCTCAATATGCTGAATCTGCACATCGACCTTCTGCATCGAAGCCCATTCCTCAAGGTCGCTCGGGGAATAGTCTATCGGCAAAGAGACAATCGGGTCCTTTTCCAGAATCTTCTAGACAAAACCGTGCACATGGATTTGCTGGATTTTCAGGTCGGATTCAAGAAACTTCGAGAACTCCTTCTGCTTTCCGATTTCTGCGATGCAAAGACTTGTGATTTTATTCTTAGTCTCACGATACCTCGTCGCAACAAGTTGCGTACTGATTTGTTCAGCAATATGCCGCCAAGTTCCGTGGTCGCCGCGTTCCACCTCCAAGATGAACCATCGGTTTCCCTTGAAATCCACGATGATGCCATCGGGAACAGTCCCCTTGCCGCCAGAAGTCCGTATCAAACTTTTCGGCAGCAAGATGGAATAGTCGCCAAAGAGAAGCTTGAAGTTGTGGGCGACAACAATCTTGACTTTTTTCAATGTTGAATTAAAAAGTCAAAAAAATGCGCCTGAGGAAATGAAAAGCATGGGAAGGTTTTCTTTCATCCTTTTTACTGCCATCCAATAAAAGGATGAAAAATGTTTCTTAATTCCCTTTCTATTTCTTCGCAAATAAAATAGTTTTGAGCATCGACTCCAAAAGGTTTAAAATCAACAAAACTCACTTTTACAGAAATATCTGAATTGTGTTCTAAAAATTGTTTTAGCCACATTGCTTTTCTAGAAGTTCCTTCACTTGTTCCATACCAATGTTCTTTTAAACGTTTTTTTATATTTTCACTTACTCCAATATACATCGGATACATATTATCCAAAGAATCAATGCATTCACATTTTGCGTAATGGGTTTTATTAAATGGAGACACACAAGTCCTTTCTTTCGTATGTTTTTTCCACAAGTCTTGCATATATTCTTTCTTACATTCGCAGCAAAAGAAATATATTCCGCAAGCTTCATCACTAAATTTATTCACAAAAACGTCATCTACTTGATTAAGATTTGACAATAAATGCTCTTTTACAGCAGTAATAATTTCATCAAGAGCATTTTTTAAAGAACTTGCATCTTTAAAAATTTTTTCAATTTTTATTTTATGATCTCGCGATCCCAACATCAGCAATTCTCCAAGCATTAATACAAATGTTTAATTTTTATATCAGGCCATCTTTTTTGGAAATATTCTGCAACAAGCCTTCTATGGCAATTATTTGGTAAATGTTCGCTGCAAAGAAGAACTCCACCAACCAAATCTTCTTCCTTTATTTTTTCTGCAACATTTCTTTTTTCCATCAACTGGTTAAATATCATTTCATATTCTTGCCAACTAATTTCTTTTTTCTTGTAAGAGTCTAACAATTCTTTTGTTGGTGCTAAAGACAAATAATGAGCATATTTCCAATTCAGAATCGACTCAAGAAAGAATGCAAGGTCTTCATGCTTTGTAAAGCCAGCCAATTGCGAATTGTTATTTAGTCGGACATCAATAATTTTATTGGCATCAGATTTTTTTAGTAACTCAAAAAATTGTCTTGCATTTTTTTGAGTAAATCCAATTGTATAGATTACCTTTTCCTTAGATTCAATCATCGTAATCCTCCTTGTTGATAGAATACGCAACATTCTTTTCTAAACGTTCATAAAGCTTATCTATCGGCGTTTTTTGTTCAAAAAAATCTTCCGTGATATTCATACTTTCCAACAACCTGTTTTCTATACTTTCTTTTGAGACAGCCAATCCATCTGCTAAAATATGCTTTGAACAAATATTTGCTTTTTTTTCTATCCCGCGAGCAACCAAACTAAACCGATGGCAATTTTCCGGGTCTTTTTCTGTGCACATCAATGCAATACTGTACCCTGACTCCAATCCTTTTTTTATTCGTTCTACGCCTTTTTCAAAAATAGGTAAATCCATAACCCTTTCAAAACTTACGCGATTATTTACATAGGCTTCTTTTTCTTCTCGACGGGCTCCAAATTCTTTTGAGAAATCCATATAAAGAATTTGGTTCTGTTTCAGCACTTTTTTCAACACATCCGCATTATATTGGGGAGTATGTTTACTATAAGGAACCGAACGAACATCAACAATTACATTAATTTCATTTTGTTTAAGACGATGAATAAGGTACTCAACGTCATACGAAGAACATCCAATTGTATACAAATTTTTTATTTCCATCATATTAATCTATACACTGCAGCAACAAATTTATAATGGCGATCAACCGGCCACGTATTTCTGCCATTTTCACGAATATTATACGCTTGTCCTAAACTCACACACAAAACAGCATTACCAATACTTTCTGTTTTACGACAATTAGGATCTGTAACCCTAAGTCGTCTATATTCAAAACCGTTAAAAGTGAACCAAGCATACGTTTTCGGTTTTCCCCCTTCGACAATCGGTTCGTTATACTCAATTTTTAGATTTGACACTTTTATTAAAAGAACGGACCTTGATTTTGCTTTTCCATCAGCATCGATGTATTCTCCGACATTCCCAAAAATCACTTTTTCATAATCTAAATACATCTCACCTATACGATCCAATCTTTCTATAAAATCTAATTTTTTATAAAGCGTATTTTCAGGTTGTTCCAAAAGAGAGCAAGAATTTCCTAATTCAACTTCAACGACATCCTGAGTATTTAACAATCGTAAACGATTTCCATCATTTATTGTTATTTCTCTATCGTAAAGTTCTCGCCCATTTTTGTCTCCAACCAAGCGAATCCATTGTGAGAGATTTTCAGCATTTTTTCCAACAACACACCATCCCCCATTCTTTTTCGAAACAGCAAGTATTACAACCTTCATACCATCCCCTTCATTTTTTTAACTGAACAATATTATCCGTATAAGTTGTTTCAGGTGCCAGCATTCTCTCTGGTAAATCAAGCAGCATTTCCACTTGGTCATGGAACATATCACCAACTTCTTCACCTAAACTTTTCATAAAAGATATCGGAGTAAAAACATTCTCTTTCAACAATAAGTTTACTGCACTTTTCAGCATAACTGGAGAAACAAAAGGAATTGCATCATCACAAGGTTCATTATGATACCACCCTTTTTTATGAAGCAATCGATAAAGAGATTGATACTGAGTGGTCGTAATCAAATCTAATTCTCTAGACCGATAAAGCAATGCCTCTATTGACACATGCCATTTTTGCTTCATCGCCACAAATCGCTCCAAGCCACGTCCTCTTTGACCAAAACGTTCAAAATCACATCTAAACGCCTCTTCAGGAAGTAAGAACGCCGAAGCAAAGGCATTCGCTTCATTTTCTCGTGACTTAAATTCTTCTCGACTCAACGAATCCAAATCTTCATACCAATTATGAAGAAGTATGTGTCCCAATTCATGGGCGGCATCAAAATTCGTTCTAGCCGCAACTTGTTTATTCTTCGAAAGGACAACAATAAACAAATCATTTAGCTTGTGACTATATGCATCAACATCATCAGTACTGGTTTCAAAGGAAGTCACAACAATTCCGTTGTTTTCCATAACGCGAATAATATTGGTTATAGGAGCATCCCCTAATTTCCAAAAAACACGCAATTTTTTTGCAGCGAGTTCCGGGTCAACATCAGGATCAAGATTCGGCAGGTTCACATGAGGAAATTCAACGTACTGATTCAAGAATGAATAAATACGTGCCACAAACTTCATTTTCGCAATCTGTTCTTGCTGATACTTTTTACTCGTTGTCAACAGTTTCCTAAAATATGTTGATCCAACATTATCCTCACCTCTATTTACATCTTCCTGCGTAAAAAAGCTAACCGGGAAATGCAATATAGACGCCAAAGATATCTGAGTAGACAAAGACGGATCATTTTTTCCATTTTCAAATTGAGATATTCCTTGCCTAGAAATACCTACTTTTTCCCCAAGTTCATCCGTTGTCATCCCACAATAAACTCGAGCTAATTTTAGCCGACTTCCATTAAAAAAAGCCATATGTATTCCATTCAATAAAATTAAGCTTCTTTAGCACCAATTCGTTCAATAGCCTTCTGCTTAAGTGATAGAGTAGGCTCTTCCACTTCTTGTATTGGCGTCACCTCAGGAGCATCCGGAACAGAAACCTTAAGCATATCTAACAGATTAATCTCTTCCACTTTACAAAAATTATAATCTACAACACACGCTCTAATATACGTTAATTGAACACCGTCATCATCATAAACGACAAACGCTGAACGCATATTATTTATTCCTTCAGCCCCTTCAAATTTACAACAAGCATCAACCATTTTGAAATCAACGTATTCCTCATCATATTCGGCATCGCCAAACAAATTGCATTGACTTTTACGTCCTTTTTCTTTTTTATTAAAAAATGCAAGACCATTCATATATTTCGGCCTACTATAATCAGGTTTTTCTAAGAGACCCTCAAAATAGTTTTTCTTAACAAAAGCGAGGACTAGCTGAGCCTCGGCCGAAAAAAGTATCGGGAACGTCCACGGCCCCTTGTGCACACGATTCAATTCTAGGGCAGATTCGCAGTCTTCCACGCTAGCATTCACAAAGTCCATTTTTAATGACGCTTTACAATTTTTTGTTGGAAGACGCAATTTTCCAAGTTCATCATGAGTATTTTCCACGGCATTTTGCATGGACTGCACTAAAAGAATCCAAGATTCTACAGGCGTTTTTTCAAGTATTTTCGTCATAAGCGTAAATTTCCTTATTTTCACGCTTATAATATACATTTTTATTTGTTTTTGTCAAGTAAAAATACAATTTTTATAAAAAATGTAAAGATTTTCAGTTTTCATCGTTTTTTTGAGGGGGGGCCGAAATCCACGATGATGCCATCAAGAACAGTTCCCTTGCCGCCAGAAGTCCGAATCAAACTTTTGGGTAGCAAGATGGAATAGTCTCCAAAGAGAAGCTTGAAGTTGCGGACGACAACCTTCTCGACCTCTTCTTCGGTCTTGAATTGGACTTTGGAATAGAATGTGCCTGTGGGAGTGAAGAGCATAACTTTCATTTTCCTTTTTTTGGGGGCAATGAAATTTCGTGTTAAATATTACAGTTGATTATCTGAGAAAGAAGTCTTCTTATTGAACGACAACTTGATCATATGCACCATTATTAAAGTCATTCACAATCACATCAATTCTTGTTCCCACCAGAAACTCCTTATCAGGGGTCCATTCAGTGAAAAAAGCCACAAGCATCCCATTACAATCCGTAATAGGACCGCCGCTCATCCCCTTGGGATGACGAAATTTTGCAATCTCAAAAGGTCTATCATCATATATTCCCCTTCCCCCATGAAAAGGAATTAATATTTTTTCATCCTTATTATAACCATAACGGCTGTAAATTTCATTGGTAGCTTCTATGTTATAAAATTGATAAGGTTTACTCTTTATGACTCTTTTATTATCATAAGTCTTATTTCTGCAAGCAGAAACCGGAAAACCTGATACATATAGAGGCACGGAATATTTTGTTACATGATTTTTAAATGGTTCTTTTCCCAACTCCTTTAGCCAATCCTTTACTTCATCCATTAAACATATTACAGCCCAATCTCTCTTGTCGTCATCACGTGCACCACTATTCGGCATTTTCGATTTCACTCTTATTCCGGTAAGAATTTCATATTTAGGAGATGTTTCTGAATAGCTTTCTTTTGTTGCCACACAAATCGTTTCATCATCTGCAACATGTGCTGCAGTAACAAGAGCTACACCCTCTTCAAATTCATATAAAAAACCAGTTGCATCAGATTCAGGTTCTTCATCATCTCTTTGATGAAAAATTTGAATAATTTTATTTTCAATGCACATAACTACTCCTTGGCGTAATAAAACTTCAACAAATCTACTCCAGTAAAGAAAGGCTTATTCAAGCCTTCCAGATACTTAACATTCGTTGTATATTGTTCAGGAAATAGTTTAAATTCCTTAGCCATTCTCTCTATTCCAGCTGGACACAAATAAGCCGGTGAACATGGGTAAGGTTTTTCAATATTAAGGGATGGGACATCTGGATTAAACAATGAATCCAAGACATCAACATCAAACAAAGTTTTTACAGATGATTGTGTTAACTGTATAAAATAAGGTATTCTGACACATTTATATCCAGCCTCTTCATACGCCCTTTTCTTTTCAAAATCATCTATTATCTTATCTGGAGATGTATAATGCTGTAAGCCATCAAACTCGACAATTAGTTTTAAAGATTCACTTCTATAATCAGGACGGCATCTACTTTTTCTCCCATTAAGTTCACCTATCGATTTATCATGAATCCAATCTGATATTTCCGGAAAAATTACAGCCAAATATTCATCCAACCCAGTACGGGGTAAACCCGTTGCTGAATCAATTCCGGCCTTGACGGCATCCTCCCTAGTTTCTCGCAAAAAACCCCAGACTCTAGTCATTTTTTATTTTCTCCCTTAAAATTTTACATTCTTCATCAATAATATTCTTATTATTTTTATATATCTCATCTGCAATAGAGAATCCATAAGGGATATCAATTTCAGATTTTAAAGATTCGATGAACGCTTTTTTGAAGGCCCTTCCCGAAACCGGATCATCAAATATTGCAGGCATTTTAGATATTGACACGATGCTATTCAATCTATCAAACCAAGTAGCATCCTCTTTTCGTCCAAGCAAATCCGAAAACCAGTCATTCCAATCATTCAATGCAACCTGTTCGTCAAAATAATCCCAATTTATCTTTTTACCATTCTTTTCTTGTACATTCTTTATAACAGCAGATATTTCCGATATAACGGATCTAAACATTTTTTCCAATTCTACTCTTTTTTCTACAAGCTTTTTAAAAATAAAGGTATGATAATTTTCTAAATCTTCAGCACCATTCACCTTACTTTTCAATTCATCAATTTTATCTTTTGGGCACCATAACCCTAGTGGTGTATCAATGCAAAGGGAACTCCACTTTCCCTTTCCTTCCTTTTGAGCTTTTTTCAAATTAATCAAAGACTTGTCTATTTTTTGCAACATTTTCAAGACTGAAATCGACCCCTTCAATCCTTTGCCTTCAATCAAGTCTTTATGTTCCAATTCTTCTAAACTACTTTCAATAATATCTTTAGGTAAATTCAATTTAAAATATTCAGGAAACGCACGTTTGCGAGCAGGATGAACTAGGAAACCATCAAGAATATATTCATCCAAAGTCTCATTTTTATGAGATTCAAAAATTAAATTATCAGAAACCCTGCTTATTCGAATATTTCCCTCTAATTTACATGCTTTTGGCTCATCAAAGATTCGCTCTAAAAGAGAAATGTATTTACGAGCTTTCTTAAACAGAATTGCATCGTCGCATACATAAACAAGTTCTTCATTAGATTTAAATGCATTTTTCGTAAAATTCAAGGAACCGATAATTACCCGAGTTGCCTTAGTCGTTTGTGTCACAATTAATTTTGAATGGAATAAAGCACCTCTTCGAACTAAATAAATGCCGCTTTCATCATCAAACAGCAAGCGACCATTTTGTGTAGTAGCAGATTTTATCGTCTTATTGATTTTCAAGAGAAACGTTCTCATATTATCATCATCAAAACGACTATACCTCTCATCTAAAAAAATTTTCAGAATAATTCGGCTTCTTGAAGACCCGCATTCGGCTTTTTGCAATTCACCAACAAGCCACTTAATAACATCGACATCAGTATATGCAGAGACAACATACATCTCCGTCACAAGGCCTTCAGGAAAAAGGTCTTCTCGTTGAAAGTTTTTACCACAATCTTTAGGGAGTATTTTTGTAGAGCAAATCGTTTTCATTGCTTTTCCTTCTTAAGAAATCATTTTTCCTTTACCCATTTTTATTGACTACATTTTGGAGATTCGTCTGCCATCAACTTTTCATTAACAGCATCAACAAAATCATAAATTGGTCCTGATGAAATTATTTTATCCTTACCACTACTTTCTTTTTTCACAATGGTTTCCGCTACATTTCCGAAGCCTATTGTCAGCCAATATTTTTCGTCTCCATAAGTGTATTCCCATGTTGAGTTCACAAATTTTCCTGTATCAACACGAACTTCACCTACAACCAGTTTCCATTCATGAATATTAAAATTCTGCATTTTCTGAATTATTTCAGGCGGGAGTTCACGTTCCTTACATCGTTCTATAAAATGCTTTGCCGACAAATTTAAGGAGCAAACCGAATCCATTTTATAGTGAATTCTGTCAAACAATGATTTTGGTCCACTATCAATGTGAAAACGATCTTTTTGAAAACGAGTTGTCATACAGCCTTACCGTTTCTCCACCGCCTCAATTTCATCTTGGTCAGTGACGCCATAGAGACCATACACAATTTCATTGACTTGGTTTTCCAAATTCGTTGCGTCTTCACCATTTTTCTTTGCGACGATGATTTCATCGGCGAGGGAGGCGAGTTGTTGCAGGAGTTCTGCGTTGTCTAGGGGGATGCGGAGGTTTTCGAAGTAGGCTTTGCGAATTTCGCGACGGTCATCGCCCAATTCGGGGCAGTTGTACCATATCCAGAGTTTGACGAGGTTGGAATTGAATATGGCGAGGAGGGCTTTCAGTAGGTTATAGCCACTGGGAGAGGAGATTCCCGCCTTCGCGGGAATGACATCGCTGGTTGTTTCTGCACTGGATTGCTTCGCTTCGCTCGCAATGACGTTTTCCGTTCCCTTTGGCAAATTCTGCGAATTGTCCTTTTCCGTAATGATAAAAGATTTGTCGTTGCTAAAGGAGCCGGTTTCGTCGTAGGTGAACGGGAATACCGAGGTCATGTTTGGGTACATGATTTTCGGTTTGGCGAATTCTTTATAATACCCTATTTGGTCCTGCGTTTCAAACCATTTGTTGCTGGTTTTCTTGCGAGCCTTGATTTCTTCGCCGTTCACAATGTGCTTGGCACCGGTCTGTTCCAACTTTTCGATGCCAAAACTCAGCAGATGATTCTTGATTGCCGGATATTGGTCGATATCAAGGTTTAACGCCGGGAAAGTTCCGATAAGATACTGGTCTTCTTTTTCCGTCACCCATGCATTAATGTCTCGGCCGCGGAGCAATGGCTTTATGAGTTCTTCGCTCTTGGGATCCTCGGCAATGAGTTTTTCTCTCGTCTTTCCATCAATAAAGAATGCGTCGTTGAAGCCTGTCTTGATGCCGTAATTAATGGTAATCGGCATATCCTTCAGAGCCGTGCCAACGTTCATCTTGTTCAGAACTGATTTCTCCCAGGGTTCCATCCATTTCCATGGATCTTTGCCAAACGTTTGCGGAGAAAGTTTATCCTTTACCTCTTTTTCAAATGCAATACCTTTTTGTGTTATCGTGCACGCCAAAGTAATTCTATTATAAGAAGCTCTTTGCACAATCAAAATTTGAGGATCTACATTCGCATCTGCAAAAACACGTACTCCAGGAAAATCAAGTAATAAAATCGGATTGGCAGATGTTGTAAGAAATTCGCGAAGTTGCTCTCCTGAATTGATTTTTAGCCATTTATTTGATGCGATGAAGCCAAGGCAACCATTGGGCTTTAATAATTGTAATCCCCTTTCGTAGAATAAGCTATAAATATCTCCGCCCCTATTATAACAAACGTAATTACGCTGCTCATACACCTTACTCATTTCCAAAATATCTTGTAGAGGTATGTACGGCGGGTTTCCGATGATGGCGTCGAAGCCTGTAAAGCGGCCTTCGTCGTCGAGGATTTCCGGGAATTCGAACATCCATTCGAGCGAGTTGGAGAAATCGATGTCGTTGTTCTTGACAACGTTTCCGAAGAGGTCGATGCTGGGCGGCTCCTTGAGTTGCGACTTGAGACCAGCAATGTTCAGGCGAAGCTGTTGCTTGTTGTAGCTCGTTCCGCCCGCCTTGTAATCCT
>JAEEGK010029525.1_pt1 | contig 10925 bp, 8 predicted proteins | sample 8958771 | NCBI WGS metagenome assembly JAEEGK01 (sample SAMN16246547, study PRJNA631951) | gut metagenome | biome: gut microbiome; feature: rumen; material: SC-attached | host: Bos | place: Iran: Karaj | collected 2018-10 | reverse complement strand
GGCGCGGTTCGAATGGATCAGCCGCTCCATGCAGTTGGTGTAGCCTGTCTCAGCATCGTTATACACATAAAGAAGGTGGGGCTCGAATCCATTCTCGCCACTTTGGGCCACCATCTCGTCGAAGTATTTCACATTGTTGTATGCACCTTCGGAGATCACGCCTACCTCATCGGCTAATTTCTTCAGTTCAGGATTGTTGTTGAGGCTTGTCGTCTTGCTACACGACGTCAGGATGGTCGAGCTGCTTACTGCCAGGATGAGGGCCGACACCCACAATTGGATTGTTTTCATTGTTGTAGCCTTCATAAGGCAATCGTCTCTAAGCTTTGCCTATTCGGCTTTCTTGATCTATTTCTTGCCGCTCTGTATGTACACGCCCGTGTCCGGATTCTCGTTCAACTGCGCACCAGCCAAGTTGTAGATGGCAGCGGAACGGGTCGTGCTATCAGACTTCGGAGCATTCACCTCTGTGCCTCCCTCTGCCAGTTTCTTATATTCGGCACGGGCGGCAGCGATGTCGGCCAGGAACTCTTCGCTGGTGTGGAGCCGGGCATATCCAGCAGAAGCCAGCATTCGCCCTGCATCGACATCGCTCTGCCAATGGTAGCCTGCGATGACACGACTCTGCCCCCACTGGTAGCCGAGTGCCAACAGATCATCCTGAGCGTCAGGGTTGATTTCACAGAGCAACAGGGTCATTGCCCAGCCTCGTATAGAATGCCCAGAGGGGTATGAACCGTTCTCGCGCAGGAAATCCTCGTCTTCTGGTATCAGGGTTGGTTCATTGTATCGGACATAAGGCCGCAGGCGTATGAATGTGGTCTTGGGCTTCGTGGCACAAAGGCGTATGGTGAGAACGCCTCGGGTCAGCACATGAAGGATGCAGGGTGTCTTCTCTTGCGAAATCTCCATGCCGAAAGGCTTGCTGAACTGTTCGGCCATGTCGGGTATTTCCGACACCTCGTTATCAATGGCCTGCTGGCGACGTTCTGGGTTCATCCGCTCCCCTTTGCCCCACATATATTGAGTAAGGTCGTAGGCGAACTGTGTGGAATTTGGCTCAGGCGGTGCTGGCAGCCAATTGACGGCATTGGGCAGTTCGTCAATATCAAAATACATTGCCTCTTCGTCAAGAGCGATATCCGTCTGAGCTTGAGTGCTTAAAGTTGTCATTGTGGCGGCTACGGCCAGTAATAAAATTCTTTTCATACCTGTTTAGTTTAGATTTTTTGCAAAAGTAGTCTTTTTTTTCCAAAAACACATTGTTTTAGCAACATTTAACGCAATCAGGGAGACCGTTATCGGAGAGTTTACACCCCAGGGGCTTCTGGGCGACCTGAACAGCGACGGTAAGGTAGATGCCGCCGACCACGTGAAGCTCACAAACATCATCCTAAAGGGTAAATAAGGGCGCTATCGTGACGGCTGCGTAAGCACCTTGAGGACACCGTAAAGTAGGTTCCACAAGGTGCTTGTGTTTTGGAAGGATCAGTCGAGGTGGAAGACCTCCTGGATGGGGACTGTGACGGGCGAGTTGTCAGGATTCACCTCCATGATGTCGGCCATCATGTCCCACCATTTCTGGGTGATGGGGTCGACGTTGTCGGTGTCCTGCGAGTTACCCTCGCCTGAGCACTCCTGATAGCCGAACAGGATATTGGTATCCTTGTCCCAATAGATGCTGTAGTTACTCACTCCGCCATCCTTGATCATCTTCACCAGCTCTGGCCAGATGGCAGCATGACGCTTCTCGTACTCTTTCTCACAACCTGGTTTCAGGTACATTTTGAATGCAAATCTCTTCATAATCTAAAATTTATAAATTGTCAACTATCAACTGTCAACTAATTCCCGTCTGGTTTCGTGAGGTTGCTGCCCGTCGACATGTGCCACACGAAGGCAGAGGGATCATCTGGATGAGCAGGGTCGAAGTCCTGCCAGTCGTCACGCAGATAACCCGCCAGAGGGCAGTCGATCTGCTTGAGTCCCATGACCACCATCTTGGCTATCTCCCAGGCACCAAAGGGATTGAAGTGGGTGTTGTCGGCCAGCGGCTTTTCCTGCCCAGGGAAGGTGTTGGCAGGATAATGCACCAGCGAACGCTTCGACCCCTCCTCACCAAGCGCCTCATAGAAGGCTGTCGACATGCGGGTGAGGTCGATGACAGGCACATTCTCCCTCCTGGCCACGGTCTTCATGGCCTCAGGATAGTCGCCGTGGGTGTTCTGGATGGTCTTGTGGTCGTCATTGAAGAAGCGACGGGCTGTGGGCGTGCAGAAGATGATGTGGCCTCCCGCTTCGCGCACACGGTCGACGAATATCTTCAGATTGCGCGAGTAGGAATACCAGGCGCCGTCGCCGGCCTTCTTCTCCTTCTCATCGTTGTGGCCGAACTCCACGATGACATAGTCGCCGGCCTTCAGCTGGGAGAGGATCTTGTCGAGTCGCAGCTGGGCAAGGAAGGATGTGCACGACAGACCGCTCTCTGCGAAGTTGGCGACAGCCACCTGTGGCGTGAACCAACGGGTGATCATCTGTCCCCACGAGGCCCATGGCTCGTCCTCCTGGTCGACCACGGTAGAGTTGCCGCAGAGGAAGACTGTAATGGGCTTCGATGCCTCGAGGGCACGCTCAGCAGGCTCGATCCTGACGCGTTGAACAGCAGGAGCAGGACCGCAGAACGAGAGGCTGAGCGAGTCGTCCCAGTTCTTATACCCCACCTCGCGCGGCTTCAGCTTCACCCGCACATCGCCTTTGATGACGGGGTTATGCTTGTTGACGACGAAGGAGACAGTCTCGAACTTCCCCTTCTTGGTCGACACCATATCTATATAATGGCGCCTCGACTCAGCACGGACGACCGTCTGGCTGGCCTTTTTCTTGTGCCCCAGCGTGACCGTCACCAGATAATTGCCGTCTGGCACAGCAACAGAGAAGAGGAACGGACGATCCGAGGCGCGGTTCAGCACCGTATCGATCACTTGCGCATCGCAGAATGACAGATGGCAGACGGCAAACAACAAAGCTATCAGGTATCTTTTCATCATTGTTAGTTTGAGTTATTATCATTAGTGGGTGCAAAGTTAGGCATAAACGACGTGAAATCACCCTAATTTTTGATATTCCACCTTTAATCTTTGACAATCGCGGGCAAGGGGCTTGGATGATCAAGACTTTTTGCGTAAATTTGCAAGCAAAACGAACCAACTAAAACAAGGACATTATGAAGAAGATTATGACTGGCGCTCTGACATTGCTTTTCATTTTTCACTCATCACTACTCACTACTACGGCCCAGCCCAAATATGATTTCAAGAAGCTGCACCGTGAGACGCTCGACCGTGGTGTCGTGGCCATCCGCAACGGAGGGAAGGTGGTCGTCAGCTGGCGCACACTCTCCTCTGACAAGGTGGGCGAGGCTTTCGACGTCTATCGCGACGGTCAGAAACTGAACGATCAGCCGCTGACCAAGGGCGGCACATGCTTCACCGACGAGCATCCGCTGACCACAGATGCCTTCTACGAGGTGCGTGGAGGCGGGCACAACGGGTCCTACACGCTGAAGCATACAGACCCAGACGGCTATGTCGCTGTAAAGCTCCAGAAACCTGCCGACAGCACGACACCCGACGGACAGACCTACACCTACTCTGCCAACGACGCCTCAGTAGCTGATGTCGACGGCGACGGACAATATGAGATCATCCTGAAGTGGGACCCCTCCAACGCCCACGACAATGCCCACGACGGTTTCACAGGCCCCACCATCTTCGACTGCTACAAGATCGCAGACAGCAAGCTGCTCTGGCGTATCGACATGGGCATCAACATCCGCTCTGGGGCTCACTACGTGCCATTCATCGTCTACGACCTCGATGGCGACGGACGGGCAGAGTTCATCGTACGCACGGCCGACGGTACACGCGACAGCAAGGGCCGCTACGTGGGCGACAGTACTGCAGACTACCGCCATCGGGCACCAGAGAACGCCGAGCTGCCTACTCCTGAGCGAGAATGGGCGAAATACAACAAGCCTGAGCGCCCCAAGACAGGCCGCATCCTCACTGGCCCTGAATACGTCACCGTGTTCAACGGACTCACGGGAGAGATCATGGACTCCAAACCCTATATCCCTGAGCGTGGCAACCTGGAGGACTGGGGCGACAACTATGCCAACCGCTCTGACCGTATGCTGGCTGCCGTGGGCTATCTCGACGGCGTGCACGCTTCGGCCATCTTCTGCCGCGGCTACTATACACGCACCGTCATCGCTGCCTGGGACTGGGACGGACGCGAGCTGAAACAGCACTGGGTGTTCGACACCAACCAGGAGGGCACTGGCAAGGACGGCAAGCCTCAGAGCAGCTATGCCGGACAAGGCAACCACAACCTGCGCGTGGCCGATGTCGATGGCGACGGCTGCGACGAGATCACCTACGGCTCGATGTGTGTCGATCACGACGGACAAGGACTTTACAACACAGGCATGGGCCACGGCGACGCCATCCACCTCATGGCCTTCGACCCCAGGAGCACGGAGCTGCAGGTATGGGACTGTCATGAGAACCGTCGCGACGGCTCAGACTTCCGTAACGCGAGGACGGGCGAGGTGATCTTCCAGGTACCGTCGAAGAGTGACGTGGGCCGCGCTATGGCTGCCGACATCGACCCCACCAATCTTGGCGTAGAGATGTGGAGCTCTGACAGTCATGGCATCCGCACCATCAAGGGCGAGATCATGGGGAAAGCCCAGGATCCTGACGACCCGCAGCACCAGCAGCACCTGAAGATGGGCGGTCGCTGGCTTTCCATCAACTTCGGCATCTGGTGGGACGGCGACCTGCTGCGCGAACTGCTCGACCACGAGACGGTCTCGAAATACGACTGGCAGCAGAAGGCGGTTGTCGATATCGCCAAGTTCGAGGGTGTAAGGTTCAACAACGGCTCGAAGTCGAACCCCTGTCTTGCCGCCGACATCCTTGGCGACTGGCGCGAGGAGGTCGTCGCCCGCACACCCGACAGCAGCGAGCTCCGCATCTTCGTATCGACGATCCCCACCGACTATCGCATCAACTGCCTCATGGAGGACATCCCCTATCGCCTCTCCACCGCTGCCCAGAATGTGGGCTACAACCAGCCCTCAGAGCCTGGCTTCTACCTCGGGCCCGACGAGACGGTCAGCCCATTCCTGAAATAGACAAGATTGGGAGTGGAACTTACAGGTCGCGGGTTGTCATCAGCCGGTATTCCACGGGCGACATGCCAAGAACGTCCTGAAAGCGGCGCTGCATGGTGCGAACATTGGCAAACCCGGCCTCTTCGGCTATGACAGCAATATTATACTCAGGATGTTCGCGCAACATGCGCATACAAGCAAACAGGCGCAGATTGTCGATATAGGCTTCGGGGGTGCGGTAGATGGTCTGCTTGCGGAACAGTTGGTTGAGCCGTTCCCTGGAGACTCCCATCTTCTCGGCCAGGGCGGCGGCGTCGAAATCTGGCTGAAAGTAAGAGCGTTCTGACTCGATGCGCAATTCAAGCAGAGCCATGAGCTGACCATCGTCAAGCAGGTCGGCATTGCGCTGACGCTCATAGTTAACCCTGAAGATCTCCCGGGCCACTTCCACCCGGCGGCGCAGTTCCGAACTTTCCTCCAACTGTTCCGCCATATCGAGGTTACGACTGACGAGACGAATGATTTCGTCCTTCAGCATTTCCACCTCCTGACAAAGAGCAGCATTCTGCTCCTTCAGTTGCTTGATTTCTTGGGCATAGTCTACCGACGCCTGCCCATTGTCTCCTTTAGACATCTTACTTCCCATATTGTTGGTTTTTTGGAAATGAATGGTAAATTCGGTACAAAAATACACAAAAAACATCAAATGGCCAAAAAACTACCATAAATACTTGCGTTTTTGGAATAATAAGTGTAATTTTGTCGCCGATTAAAAAGAAGACAGAATGCTGAAGACTACTTTACGTGAGGAAGAGAATACGCTTATCATGACCTTTGAAGGCAAGCTCGATACGCCTGTCTTGTCTCAGGTGGAGCAGGATATGAAGGTGCTTTTCGACAGCGAGGACCATGATATTATACTCGACTTGACTCAATTGAGATATATAGCCAGCTGCGGACTGAGGCTTTTCCTGACACTGCTGAAGAAGGCCCGCGCCGAGGGTCGTTCCTTAACCGTCACGGGTCTCAGCCCATACATACAGAACGTATTCGACGAGACGGGCTTCACCAGGCTGTTCAGTATTGTCAATAAGTAGGATTGTCACTACATCTCTTCTTCTGAGCCGAATCGCATCGAACGACCGGAATTTTCTCCATGAATGCCATTATTCTGATGCTCATCCTGAGCATGTTCAGTCTGCCACTTTTTGTGCGCCTCCTCTATCTCTTGTAGCTTTTCTGCACGCAACTTTTCGCGCTGTTCGCTCTTCTCATCATTAAGCTTTTCTACAGCCTTGTTGATGCCGTCGATTTCCTCTTCGGGTTCTCCGATGATGTGCATAGCAATCAGTCCTTTAGCCTCTGAAACAGATTTTTCCATCAGCGTCTTGCTCTGTTGATAGAAGGTATCAACGGCCTGCTTAAGGAAATCATAACGTTCATCATCGACCTCCGGCATGGTAAGCAGGATATAGGGCACGTCGCGGCCTATGGGATTACCCTCCGCATCATGGGCATCAATATGCAGCGACTCCACATCTTGCTTGAAATCTGGATGCGACATGAGAATGCTCCTGCCGACAGCTTCCAGGTCTTCGTCGATGTGGGGCACAATGATGAAGCGATATTCATCCTTTTTAGCTGTCACCGCCACCTCCTCCAGCTTCTTGCTCGCACCATCCACGTTGACAGTTACTGGCAACAGCGAGGCTTCCTCTGCCTTGACACAGAGATTCAAAAACTTGAAGTTCAGCATAGCCACATAGCCAGTAAGCTTCTCTTCCAATTGATTATAATCGTGTAATACAGAACGTTTCATATTATATCACTTTAGACTTTTTACTTCTCTCATTGATCACTTCTCACTCCTTCGGAGCATCCTCGCTCTTAAGCTTGGCACTCAGGCTGCCACCGCCTCCGGCACCAGGCACGGCAATACCGTCGCTGATGTTCGACGACTTGAACGACGACTTCGCCTCCACATTGTCGATCGTGGCCTTCGGAGCCTTGAGGTCGCCCTTGATGTCGGTCTTGGCATTGATGGTGGTGTCGCCATAGACCTGCGTTTTGCTGCCGCCGACGGAGGCATTGCCGCCACTGAGCTGTACCACAGCCTTGCCGTCGCCCTGCTGGGCTTCGAAGGTCTTGTCGGCAAAGAGTCCCACCTCTTCTGAGACAGCCTGCAGTTTCTTGCTCTTGATATCCTTCGACTTCGAACCTACATACATCTTCTCTGACACGAGTGTCATCGTGCTGCCTGCAGCGAGCTTGTCGTCGGTCAGTTTCTCCTTGTCGACATCCATCGACTTCACGCTGACGGCCTTTGCATTGAGGCTGATGCTACCGGTAGCCTTGCCCTCGGTATCAGCGGCGAGCACAGAGGTCTTCTCGGCACGTATGCTCACACAGCCGTCCTTGGTCAGGGTCTTGGGTTTCAGCTTGCCGTCGGCCACCTCATAGTCGAGGCTCTCCATCGTGATGTTCTTCGACTTCACGATCACGTCGCCCTCAGCCTTGAATTCGCCCTTTGTCAGTTTGCCGTCATCATCCTTCTCCAGTCCCGTCGGTCCTGCGGTGCTCACCTCCACGGTCTTGGCCGTGATACTCACCTTTCCGTCGGCAGTGAGCTGCTTGGGATAGAGCACACCCTCCTTGGCCTCGTAGTCGACTGACTCGAAGCTGATATCCTTCGAATAGACTGAGACGCAGCCTGTGGCCTTCTGTTCCTTACCCTCATTCTCAGGACTAAGGGTACTCATGGATATACTCTCTGTCGTGACGGAGAAGGCACTGCCTTCGGTGAGTTTGCCCTCGTCGTCAATCATTGAGATGCCGAATCCCGGTGTGCGTACAATGATACCAGCCTCCGGGTTGGTGTGCATGTTACCGTCGCCATCGGCAGTGGCAACGTTAATTCTTTCTGCCACAATCCCGAGCGAGGCACCAGTGGTTTTCTTCTTGAAGTCGTCACCCGTCTTGATAGAACCCTTCTCGGTCTCCAGAGCCTTCTTTTGTCTGTTAGCCTCAGCCAGCATCGAGATAGTGTGTATATACTCTACCGTAGATCGGTAGAGCGCAGGCAGCGAAGTCTGCAGACGCTCGTGTACTTCGCTCAAGTCAAGCATGTTCACACGACCGAGCATAGCATCTTCTTTATTCAATTCATCCTCCTTGTCAAGCAGGCTTTTCATCGTGCCGAACCATCCCTCCACATTCTTCTTCTGATTGGCCATGATTGTCTTCAGGTCAGAGATCTTCTTGCCAAGGTCTTTCACAGAACTCTCAATAATCTCCTTGCGCTTTTCGCTGCTAACAGAAGTTTCAATCTGCATGTCAGTGTCGGCATGGATTCGTATACCACCCCTGACGGTAGAAGTCGGTGCCAATGAGAAGGCATCGGTAGCATCGTTGCTCTGTATCGTGATGGTACATGCTTGAGAGACCACCTCTGAGCTATCGCATACCACGTTCTCCGTGCCGTCTGTACCGGGATTGACGGCCACCTGGCGGATGCTGGGCGCACGGCTCACGATACTTCCACTATCTCCCACGCCGTCGAGAGCCACATTTTGGCCTTTTATAATCACCCGTCCCACACCGCCGAGCAGGTCACCGCTCTGATCTACGTTACCGATAATGATTTCCGGTGCCGAGATGATGATGCGCTGCGGGTCACGGTAGTATTTAATGCCTTCAACCTCCTTGAAGATGTCAGTCTTCATCTGCTGGATGGCGGCCTTCTGCTTGTGTATCTCCTCAAGATCCTTCTCCACGCTTTTCTGGAAGTCATCGAGTACTTTTTTCCAGTCGTCAAATATATAATCTGCCATAATCGTTCTATTTTATGCGTTTTGTTCTACACCTTCATTTGGCACTCCTTCAACTACGGGATGCTCCTCCTCAACTACAGGATTCTGCAGATTTTGATCCTGACCAACTGGTGCTCCCGCTTCATTTTCATCCTGATTATCTCCCACTCCAACTTGTAACAAGGCATCTTTCAGCTTATTTGCCAGTTTTGTCATTCTACGCTGATCCTCTTCCAACAAGTCTGCTTTGACGAGCTTGCCACCGCTATACTGTGAAACGACTGGGTTAATCTGGCCGTTATTTTCCATTTGCAGAGTCTTTCCAGTTCCAAAAAGTATCTGCCCAGACTTGGCATTTCCCCAGGAATAATACTCCTTGAAGGGCGTCCATAGATTTAAGTTATTCAGTAAATCGTCTACCAGCGACATAGCGAAGTTGGTATCCTTTTTGAGTATTGGCATTTCACTGACATCCAGACTATTGACATACAAATTCCACTGCTGGCCTTCGAATTCAGCGTCTGTCGCTGGTTTTGCAGGAGGATTGACTAAAGTGGCTGGGGGTTTTGCTCCCCAGGCCTCTACTAAGTTCAGTGCCACACGACGCTTCAGTGCCAGTGCATGGAATTCAAAGTCCTGAATACTATCAACCCTTGGATCGGTTATGGCATCATTATTACCACCGTAAACATATTTGTAGAATGTAGAATCCGCACAACTCTCCTTCGAGAACGCCTTTTGCAGCATTCCAATGTAGTTGTCAGGTACGTAACGAGTAAACGTTCCGAACATATAGCCCACATTCTCAGTAGCCGTACCTCTATCAAGAGGCAGGGTTTTCAGCTTGTTAACGCTTTTCAGCAATTCATTAGCTGCATCTACGACATCCTCCTTCAGTTCCTTGCGTTTCTGCATGATGAACTTTTTGGCTGCTTCTCCTGTCTTCTTCTTGAAGATAAGTCCATACCTGTTACGCCCAACACCTTTTAATCGATCAACTGCATGGTCATCCACATCTTCCACACTATCATGCTTGACATTCTCCGTGAATCCCAAATCGTTCGGTTTAACTTCCTTCTTGTCTTGGGCCCAGAACACATTCTTTAGTTCATTCCAATTTTCGTTACAGACGGAAAGATTATGATCATTTGCATATTCACGCAAATCATTTAAAGAATCCACAAGAGCATTATAACTATTTGTGTATTCGTCATATTGACTTTTGTAATTCTCAATCATTGCATCCACAATCGGGCCTACCTTGCCGATAAGCTGGGCCATAGCCGGACCCATGTTGAGCGTTCCGTCTTTTGTAGCACCATTGTGCGGTCGTTTACGCGGATCCCTGAAGGCGGCATCGGGATAGCCTGCTGAGGCACCTCCCGCCTCAAGTTTCAGGAAGCGGTTTGATTTCACGGTGAGTGCGCCCTCCTGTGGCTTCCAGAACACCTCGATGACAGACCTGACAATGGAGAGGTCAAAGACGCTGATGGCCATCGAGGCCAACTTCTTGGTGACCATCTTTGCCACGTCAAGAGCATAGGTGGCAACATTGAACTTCTTGCTGCCGTCATAGGTAGATGCGAACTTGTTGCGGATGTTCGTACCCGAAGTGAGGGTCAAGTTATTACCGGCAGCGATGGTCACGTTCTTACCTGTGATCCTCACGTCACCATTAGGGGCACTGATGGTGATGCCGGTGAAGGCATTGATCTTCACGTCGCCCCAAGGAGAACTGATGCTCACGTTACGGGCATCTGACGATGCCTTGATACTCCAGATGCCGTACTTGTCACCCATATCCACGCCTCCCTCGAAGCGTCGGCTCACCTCGTTGTCGGGTGTAAACGAGAATGGCACGAAACTGTTGATCAGCTTCAGTCCGGGATTGAGGTTGGCGATGAAGGCTGCAGCACCTTTGCCAAAACCCTCGTGCACCT
>JAEEGK010029520.1_pt1 | contig 10926 bp, 10 predicted proteins | sample 8958771 | NCBI WGS metagenome assembly JAEEGK01 (sample SAMN16246547, study PRJNA631951) | gut metagenome | biome: gut microbiome; feature: rumen; material: SC-attached | host: Bos | place: Iran: Karaj | collected 2018-10 | reverse complement strand
CACTTATAATTTTCCTGCTTCCAATACTTGTCGATGTTCTTTTTATAGAATTGTAAAGCATCAGATATTGTCATAAGAAAATGCGCTCCTTTATCCTTTAGTATTTTCGTCTTTCTTTGAGTAAATCATATTCCCAAGTAAATGCATTTATACGAATACATTCCGCCACAGCTATAAACCAGATCAACTATATATTACTCGCTGTAGATTTTCACAAATCCGTCCTCATCAGCAATCAATAAATCCGGATGCAACATTTTATTCTTGTTCAAATAGCCCTTCAACATCAATATCATATCCTGTATCATTTCTTGCCAATGCGCATATACTTATCTTCTTTGCGACCCTTCTTATTGGTTCTTTTAAGGAAAAAGTATATGAATCTGCATTTTTGTTCGCCACCAGTTCATTCATAGTATAATTCTTGAGAACAATAAGACGATACTCTTTTTGATAGCTAAAAAAAGGGTGTTTTACTGCCAAATTTAGGGCTTCTTTACTGTTAAATAGTTTTTCAATATCCCGTTGTGTAGGAATACCGTACCATACCTCATATCCAACCAAACCGCTATTATTCGTATCGAGTTTTGTTAAGGCTTTAGCTATTGCTTCAAAAGGCATTATTACCATATAACCATTTTGACATCCAAAGGCATCTACAACCTTTCTGTCAATAATAACATGCCCTTTGAGAATATCACTGTCTTTTATCATATACATACAATAAATAGGCATTTCAGTGTTACAGTAAACAGCTGTATTGGGGAATATAGTTCCCTCTCTGATATCTCCTTGTCCTGGACCATATTTTAATTCTAAGGCATGGTAATATCTTGCGGTATGCATGTATAGCTTTCCGTCTAATAAAAAATCCGCATAGCTCTCCTGTATCCGTCAAATAATCGGCGTCTTTTTTAATCCTACCAATTCTGTTAAGATTTGTCCATAAAATACAGGAGGTCTCTATGGATAAATCTTCTTATCAGGTCCGTGCCAATGAGTGGGCTTCGATCATTCAAGACCAGCTCTCAAGCAACATGTCAAAATCTGCCTGGTGCCGTGAGAACGGCGTTAATCTCCGTCAATTCTTTTACTGGCAGAGGCGACTCAGGAACCATTTAATCGATTCAGCTTCAAAACAGCCTCTGACACCCTCTGTTTCTTTCTGTGAACTCAGCCTTCCAAATGAAACGTCCGGCGTACACACCACAAATGTTACTCAGCCTTCTATCCCGTCATCAGATCTCATCATTGAGCTCAACGGCTGTCGTGTCCTCATCGGAGATTCTGTTTCCAAAAAAGCCTTACAGTCCGTAATAGAGGTACTGCGTTATGTTTAGGGATGCCCGTGTGGAGCGGGTTGTCATAGCAACCGGGAGGACCGATCTCCGCCGTGGCATTGACGGTCTCATAGCTCTGATCCGCCTAAACTACGGAATGGATCCCATGAATGGCACCCTTTTCCTTTTCTGCGGCACCAAACGTGACCGCATAAAGGGACTGCTTTTTGAAGGTGATGGTTTCTGTTTGGTCTATAAGCGATTGAATGACGGAGTGTTCCAATGGCCCAGAAACGATTCCGAGGCTCGTGACATATCACCAGAACAATTCCGTCGATTAATGGATGGATTTTCTATTGAAAGTTCCATCCGCACTGTTAACCCACGTCCTTCCGTCAGTGATAAAACAGCATAAATACAAGCTTCCCGCCTCATTGTCAAGCATATATAATGGTGACATTTTCTTAAAATATTTGTCACTATTCGCTTGACATTTTTTAGTTCTCGTGATATAATGCTTATATCAGATGTAACGAGAGGTAACGTTCATGGCTATAATCAAGCAGTACCATAAAGATACCGATACAACCTACGTTTACGAGTCCACCAGCTATTGGGATCCTGAAAAGAAACAGGCACGTTCCACGCGCAAATGCATCGGACGTATAGATCCCGAAACCGGAGAGATCATCCCGACTGGAAAGCGTGGTCGCAAGAAGGAAGCAGAACCAGTTTTCAACGATGCCATATCATCAAAACTGACTCAGGAACTCGATAAAGCCAGGGCTGATATACTGACTCTTAAAGCACAGAACGCCGAGCTTTCCGCGCAGGTATCAGAGCTCACAAAGGAAAATCAGCAGCTGACTTCAATCATAATAAAGATCCGTTCCCTTTCCAACAACGCACTCGCATAATAACAAACAAGAGGAATACCATCATGCTCAAGGCACGAATAGAGGCATATCGCGAGATCCTGAAATTCAAGTCTCGCGATGAACTCATCGAAAGTGCCTTATGTTACTATGTCGAGAGTTCCGAACTCAAGGAAGAGCTGGACACTTTAAAGGAAGTCCAGAACGAAATGATACTTCAGTTCCAGCAGATGAAAGACGAACTTTCCGGTGCCAAAGCCGAGGTGAAGGCGCTCCGTGAAATAAACCTTCATCTTACCGATATCCGCGAACTCAGGGACAATACCCTGTTCGGAAGGAGCACCGAAAAAACATCCGTCGTTATGAACTCATCACCTGATACCGATCCTGCGGTCGATCCTTTAAGCGAGGATGCAACATGCGAAGCAGAACCCGTATCAGCCGATAAAACCATCACTTCTATACCTAAGAAGCCCTTCACACCTCACACTACCGGTAAGAAAAAACATCCCGGAAAGAGAGATTCCGATCTCTCAAACCTGCCGAAGCAGGTCATCTATGATTACGATATAAATGATCTCAACGCCCGTTACGGTGAAGGCAACTGGCGTTTCGCCTACTGGCACAAACACCGCACAGTCGAAGTTGTCCGTCAGTATTCTTATCAGAAGATCGTCTATACTCCGGCAATCTCTTATGGTCTTGAGCATGCGCTTATAAGTCTGCCTCTTGAGGACACCTTATTACCTAAAAGTCTTGTATCCCCTTCCCTTTTTGCAACACTCGTAACAGATAAATACAACAATTACCTTCCTCTGAACAGACAATCCTCTGATCCGGAGCGTTTTGGCATACCCTTTTCCAGACAGACTCTCTCGAACTGGATCGTTAAGCTTACCCTTGAACTCTTAAAAGTGCCCTATGACATGATGACGGAGCAGCTCTGTCCCTGCGAATATCAGCAGTGCGATGAAACAACGTATCTTGTCATCCGCAATGGAAAAGAGCCCGGATCAAAAGGCTTTATGTGGGTTCACAGGACAAGTCCGCTTGCCGAAGGCAATCAGATAATCACCTACACATACGATCCCAGCAGATCCGCTGAGCCTTTAAGGCAATTCTATGAAAAGCTGTCTTCACACATCTTTCTTACTTCCGATGCTTACAGTGCCTACTCCTCTTTCGAAAAAGAAAACACATCCAAGATCACGCTTTGCGGCTGTTTTATGCACCTCAGAAGAAGATTTGTCGAAGCACTTCGCATTGTCAAAAAGAAAGGTCTTAATGAGGAGAAGCTGAAGGAACTTCCGGAGGTTAAAGCCATTTCCCTGATCCAAAAGATCTATCACGAAGAGGGACTCCTTAAGGAACTTACCCCTTCCGAACGCCTTGCGTTAAGGAAAGAAAAGGTAAAGCCTTGTGTCAACGAATTCTTTGCTTACATCCACAGTCTGGATCCTTCTTCCCCTTCTTACAGCGACCGCTTAAAAGATGCCATCCTTTATTCCGTTCATCACGAGGAAGTATTATGCCGTTTCCTGTCAGACGGAAGCATTCCCATCGACAATGGCGCTACCGAAAGGAGTGTAAAGCCCATAGCGCTCGGAAGACACAATTATCTTTTCAGCAACACGACATCCGGGGCAGAGGCTACAGCAATACTCACGTCACTCATCGAAACAGCCAAAGCCAATGGTGCTGACCCGTATTATTACATAAAATACCTTGCAGAGATGCTGCCAAAGCACGTCCGACGAGGTGTGCCGATCGATGCCCCCGTGGAATTGATGCCGTGGTCGGAACAATACCGTAGGTATCAGGGCTCGGAAAAAGCACGGCGTTTTGAACATCTCGCCACTCCGCCTGGTAACGAAAAACCTCATACTCCTCGGAAGCGGGATATCCGTCTTTCAAAGAACGATTTCCCAAGCGATACGGCTGCCGTCATCTGACAGCCTGTTTGCTATGCCAGAAATGAACTATGTGAACATCTGTGACAGTGTGCAAAAAATGATATCATTTTTTGATCTATACCAAAGAATGGTATCATTTTTTACACACTTGATCACAAAATGCGCTCATGCCCCGCATATTTTAACATAGGCCAAAACCGAAAACTATACGCGGATTATTTGACGGTTACGTTTTCTGACTGAGTAATTCAGTTTATTCCTGCCACCCAAGGACTATACTCTTTCCCTTCTAACACGTCAGCAATCCGTTCACAAGCGTGGCCATCGCCATAGGGATTACAAGCGTGACTCATCTTCTCGTATTCATCATTATTCTCAAGCAAGAGCTTGAATGTGGAATAAATAGTCTCCTCATCTGTGCCGACCAGTTTCAGAGTGCCCGCATCCACACCCTCTGGCCGCTCCGTTGTATCTCTCATGACGAGAACAGGCACACCGTAAGACGGGCACTCCTCTTGGATTCCGCCGGAGTCGGTCAGGCATAGAAAACTCCTCGCCTCAAAGTTGTGACAATCGAACACCTCAATCGGCTCGATGATGTGAATCTGATCACAGCCACCCAGTTCAGCTTCAGCCGCTTCTCTAACCACTGGGTTCATGTGAATCGGATAAACAGCCTTGCACTCCGGATGCTCGTCAAGAACACGCCTTATTGCCCGGAACATGTGATGCATCGGCTCACCGAGATTCTCTCTCCTGTGAGCTGTAATGAAGATCAGCTTGCCATCTCCAACCCAATCTAGCTCAGGATGAGTATAATCTTCCCGGACGGTATGCTGCATCGCATCGATGACGGTATTACCGGTCACATAGACGTTTTCTGCCTTCCGGCCTTCCCTTAATAAATTGTCTCTTGACAATGGCGTCGGAGCAAAGTTGTATTGGGAAACAATCGACACAGCTTCCCGGTTAAACTCTTCGGGATAAGGGGAATAAATGTTGTATGTTCTCAGCCCGGCTTCTACGTGGCCCACAGGAATCTGAAGGTAGAAACAGGCAAGAGCCGTCACGAAGGTTGTGCTCGTGTCGCCGTGGACAAGAACCAAATCCGGTTTCTCCTTCTCCAACACCCCTCGGATTGCAGAGAGTATGTTCGTAGTAATATCGAAAAGCGTCTGTCGGTCTTTCATAATATTTAAATCATAGTCTGGTACGACACCAAAGGTTTCCAATACCTGATCGAGCATCTGACGGTGCTGGGCAGTCACGCAGACTACAGTTTGGATGGTGGGCCGCTTCTTCAGCTCCAGCACTAACGGACACATCTTTATTGCTTCTGGTCTCGTGCCAAAGACCAACATTACTTTTTTCATGGGATAACTCCTTAGGTATGAAATTAATAATTCATTCTTTATTCAACGTATATTCTTGATACAACACAGGATTCATAGTCATTTGACACCCCCCCATGTTTCAGTTTTTGATATATAAGCTTCCTTATAGGGGTAGGCAACGAGGACCAAACCTTTCTTACAAATGACGGTTTATAGATCTCTGCAGGATGCGTATATTTTTTTATAGCTTCCTCCTTGTTTAAGATAAATGAATCAAAGAACGCATCTCTTTTATCTGAAAACCACGTTTGCTTACAAAACAAAGGATTATACTTCTCTATATCTTCAAGCTGGCAACTGTACATTTCCATAGTCTTTTGTAAGGTTGGGATTAGTTTTTTCCCTTTATCTGTATTAAATACCATAGTAGAATAATTGTTTTTACTTCCAGACAATGCTGGGAAAACAGAACCCAATCCTTTAAAATCAGCAATAGTAATATCGCCTTCTCTGTTGCTATTCCTAAATTTGCAGTTTTCCCCACAACTTGGGCGAAGACAGTTTTGGGAAAGGAACAGCTGGATATATGGATCATTAACTACATATAATGATGTATTATCACTGTCTATTCTTTGAAGATGGTCTTTCTCCCATACTTTTCTCTTTGTTCTAAACTCATAAGAAGAAATATGCCCGTCAAACTGTTCTTCCATGCTATGAACGCATTGGAGAAAAACATCTGGGCTTCCAGCACCGTGACATATCAAATCAATTGTAAGCAGACTAGCGTATTCTTTCCCCAGGTAGCTTTTTAGTCCGGCCACTTGACAAGGAACCCCACTAAAAATTACTTTTCTTCCATTATTCAGGTAATGTTTAATTCTTTGGAAGACATCTCCTAAGTCACTCGCCACATATTTGGATTTACAGAAAACCGCAATACTGTCTACCCCTATAATACAATCGTGTACGACTTTTAACCTCTCCCACCTTGCCCCACAAATAACTGTATCTTGATCACCAAAAGCACTACAGATCTCACTGAAAGCACCTCCCGAGGCACTTCTTCGCCAAATTTGCTCATCTTTTGTGATTGCAGCATATGGCATCTGGTTACTTATCAGCTTATTCCGTCGCTCTTGATTCTTTATTGGGCATACTTTTTCGCACAAACCGCAGTGAATGCATGAATCGTTAGCTTCAGGATACAAAAAACCTTCTTCATCACGGTTCATTCTTATGCAATTGGCAGGGCATATGGAAAAACAGGCTGTACATCCAACACAATCTTTCTTTTCATCTATAAATTGGAGCATTATTATTCCTCCACATGAACGTTTATGATATTAAAAACACTGTTCAATCATTTTTCTCAACAAACCAATACTTCTCTCTTTTTCTATCATCAATAGTTTTTCACTATCAGTATAATCAATGGATGGGAGCTCATTAGGAGAAGCATGCAGTAATTGTTCTTGTAATCCAAGCAAATTCAAGATATTATAAATTCTCGAGTTTTGATTTATCCTATCCGTACTAGCAAATCTTTCTACTACATAGAATGGTTTTTGCATATTGATAGACAAAGCAATTCCATGGAAGGAATCCGTTACGACAAACTCACTATGGGAAAGGAACCACAGAAACTTCTCTGGGCCAATTCTATAGTGGCACTCCCATTCTGGGACTATTTCCTTTCTATCATCAGTTAAGCAAATTACATGATATCCAGAAAGAGCAGAAAGCCCTTTTACCCATTCTCTATGTTCAGGGTTGTTTCCAAGAAAATAGCAAAAAATGTATTTGTCTTTTATCTCTGGACCTTTTGATATTTCCATCCATTTTTCTGAGGAGATAAGAAAAGAGGGGTCTAAAACACATTCTGATTGAATACCGTACTTGTTCTTCAGCAAATCACACCCTTGCTGTTCACGAACAGATATAAAATTAAACTTGCCCAAATACTCTTTGTACACAGGATCTAAGTTGTCCGGTATTTCATTCAAACCAATGCTTGCAGCGTATGAACATCTTGGTGTGTTTTCATCCAAGAAAGAAAATAGATATACATCATTAAGAACGTTTGGAGCCCAAATCTGATCGCTTCCGCACAAAAACATCTTGAAATTCGGAATCAGTCTCTTGATATTTTCCTTCCCGTAAATAGGCTGCGTCATCTTAAACCACGTTTTCTGAAATCGGTATGATTCAGCATGATATATTTCCGGAATAGCTTTAGGAAATATCGTGCTTAAGAAACTAACCGAATCGCGGATAACAGTCTTCAAAGGATTCTCTTTTTGCTCCCCACGGTAATTCAAAAAGGAGCAAGAATACCCTATGGACTCTATTGCAGTTTGAATTGCATACGCTTGAAGATTACTGCCAACATTCTTATAATAATGCCATGTCAGCAGTCCAATTTGTGCCGAGTCTGCTCTCATTGATGTTCCCTTTCTATGATTTCTGCCTTACCATGCACCTTAATTCCTTAACCCCTTAACGAAACTTGTAAAATATCTATATTCTGAGTTTTTTGTGACGTGAGACATTCCAATGTAAAGAGCCACTCCAACGATAACCTGCACCATCAAGATCAGAGTGCTGGATAACGGCAAGAAATTAAATGCCCAAACCACTACTGCCATGATTGCGGACATAACAAATGAAGGCACCATATCTTTAATTTGCTCTTTTAATGAATAGCCAAGGAGTTTTTTGACCGGCATTGCGTTTACCGCGACAAATAACGTGGCATTCACGGACATACTGATCACGATAGCGTCAACACTAATGAACATAACCGCTACAAGAACTACGATCTCTATGCTCTTTTTTATAATTTCCAGCTTCAGTATAATATCGCTGCGACCCACAGCCTTTATTGCCTGGATGTTGGCTGAGTGAATAGGTTGCCATAGGTATGTGATACATAATACCTGTAGGAGCGGAACACAAGGTAACCACTTATCAGTCAATAATAATCGAACCAGCGATTCAGCGATAGCCGCCAATCCAAACATTAACGGGCACATAAGGTAAGATGTGAACCTTATTGATCTTTTAGTCGTTGCCTTTACCAGTGCAAGGTCATCCTGTTCGCTTGACATCTTAGGAAACAGAACCGCTGATATGGTCGCAACTATATTGTTAACAAACAAACTCGGAAACTGGCGTGCTTTATCGTAGTAAGCAAGATCTGATGATGTATAGACTTTTCCAATTATGAAAGAGCGCACTTCGGTATACACAGCGACAAGTAATCCGCTTCCCAGGATTTTAATTCCGTAGTCGAAGAGCTTTTTAACCCTTTTAAATGAAAAAGCGAGAACTGGCTTTTTCCCTAGAACAACAGCCAATACAATTGTATCGACAGTAGTGTTTGTTAGATACTGTCCAACCAAAGCCCATGCACCATACCCATGATATGCCATCCAGATTCCCACAAATGCAGAAGCTACAGTTCCAAACAAAGTAGCCCAGAAGAATTTTTGGAAAATCATATTGCGAGATACGTATGCCTGCTGAACGGAATTGATTGCCGCTACGATGATTCTTAGGCCTAATACCCTTAGAATCGAAGAAAGAATCTCATATCCTTCGCCAAAGAATCTCGCTATAAAAGGAGCCGCAAAAAAAAGGATCCCATATAGGAAGATTGAAAAAAAAGTATTAAAATATAAAGCTGAAGAAAAATCCAATACATCTGCTTCTTTTTTCTGAATCAGCGCACTACCTAATCCATCACTTACAAACACATTTGCTATTGTTATAAAAACAGTTACCAAAGAAACAACGCCGTAATCAGAGGGGTCAAGGATTCTCGCCAGAACAATTGATACAACAAAGGTTACTACCTGTGCAGTTATTCGTTCGGCGAATTTCCATGACATATTCTTGATTACTATTTTTCCATTTACCATGCCAGCCTCATTCTTTTTCTATCGATTGTATTACCTTGATCCAACTGTTCTTCCACTTATCATATGAAAAGGATCTCTTAACAGTCTCCTGTGCCTTCTGGGATAGAAACTCTCTAAGCTCTCTATCCTCAATCAACCGTATAATCGCATCCTTCAACTCATTTACATCTGGAGTAATCATTAAGCCATTGTACTCATCAAGAATGATGTTCGTCATCCCACCAACATTTGTAGCAATAACAGCACACCCGGCAGACATGGCCTCGAGTAAAGATAGCGATGTTCCTTCTGATCCTTTAGTTGGAACGACTGCTATATCAAATTTTTTATGGAAATTAATGCTTTCGCCAGCCTTAAAGGACGTAAATTGAACATCTCTATAGCTTGATAATTTCTCTTTCATCCATGCTTCGTCCGGTCCGGTTCCTGCGATGGTAACTTTCAAGTCAGGGTATTTCTCAAGCACGGGGATTATAGCATCTGTGAATAGACGAGTCCCCCGATGCTCAACTAATCTTCGCGCAAACACAACAGATATGGATTCATTCTTTGCTTCTCTTACATCTTCTGTAATACTCGTATAATTGGGTATAACTTCAATATGAACACCAACATGGGCCACTTGTGTTCTATACCAGTTAATAAAGTTGTAATCCACACATACCATGGTCGATATGAATTTATATCTGCGATACTTTACAGCAGCGCGTAGTGCGTTCTTTAACACGGCAACATAGTTCTTCAAATCTCCCGCATTCGTATCCTGTGTAATATCCCAGGCGATCCCATGCTGCAGCGCTATAGAGTTTACAAATCGGCTCCTCACAATCATGAAATCCGTTGCAAACACCAGAATATCCTTTTGATAATCTGGGACCATTTTATCTATGGCAACTAACAAGTCCGAAGGTTTCGAAGCATTAGCAATTCCAACAACTTCATAACCATCTGCATGGATTGCAAAATCGTATTTACTATACTGATAAACTGCAACACTCCATCCAAGTTCAATTAGAACAGCCGCGAGATCAGCTATGTAAGTCTGAATTCCTCCAATAGTTATTTCATGTTTTTCATTGACGTATTCATTATACAGAATAAACGCATTCTTCATCAGTTCTTCTCCGCCTCGTTAAGTTCTATTGCTCCTGATACCGGTACTCTGGCTTCTTCCTTTTGTCTTGTTGCACCTTTTGATACAAACATAAGCAGTATTAAAGGGATGAATTTGTCAAATCCATAGGGAGTGCCAGAATAAAAGTTCTCAAGAATAACAGTAATCATAAAATACTGAAAAAACTGTTGGGCGCTATCCAATGGTTTTCTGACGATAATACGAATTGGAAGAATGAATTGCACATAAGCATATAGAATACCCATAATTAATCCCAAGTCCGTAAAAGCTTGAAAATAAGGAAAGTCTATGTGCTTATACATATACCCTTTGCCGAAAAGTACATCTTTAAATGTGAAGGATGTATTATACTCGTTCCACAAAGATGTTATCTGATTATTTCTGATAGTCCCAGAGTTATACATTCCTGTTGCTTTGCCAAAGTAGCCAAGAACAGAGCTCCTCGCTGTTTCAATAAGTCGCTCAA
>JAEEGK010029511.1_pt1 | contig 10930 bp, 8 predicted proteins | sample 8958771 | NCBI WGS metagenome assembly JAEEGK01 (sample SAMN16246547, study PRJNA631951) | gut metagenome | biome: gut microbiome; feature: rumen; material: SC-attached | host: Bos | place: Iran: Karaj | collected 2018-10 | reverse complement strand
CGCTACCCCCGTCTATCTTCACCAGGCAATGGCTGTCGCGGACGTCGCACGGCCCCAGGACGGCCACCGTCATAGTGCTGCCTTCCTCCGCCCGTCTGCACACGGAATCATAATCGTATTCCCCTAAGGATCCGCAGAACGCGACGCACTTGGAGTTCTCGTTGATCTGGGTCTTCCATCTGAACGCAACGGACTGCATCGCCCCGCCGGCGACGATGACCGGGACATGCCCCGAGAGCCTGTCGGCGATGGAGCCTATGCGATCCATCCCCTCCTGGGACTCCAGGCTGTCCCTGAATCCCTTGAGAGACTCCACTATCTCGCCCATGCGGCCCGTCAAGCACCTGCATCCGCACCGCTCCAGAACGGACATCGTATACCCTATCATGTATCCGATGGAATGGCGGGGCTGCATCCCGTCCGGCAGGAGTCTCACTTGGACCCCGTCCCTGTCGCACATGTCCTTCAGACGTCCGCCCGCCGTTATCGCTATCACACGGCATCCCGCCTTCCTGGCGGCCATGTACATATGAAGAGTCTCGAGGGTGTTGCCGGAATAGCTCGACACGATGGCAAGCGTCCTTCCGCCGGCCCAGGCGGGTATGCCGTAGCTTTTGACGGTCACCAACGGCACGCTGGAACCCTCGGAATAGAAATCCGCCGCTATCGCACCGCTGATGGCGGAGCCGCCCATGCCGCACAGTAGTACGCCGTCGCAATCTATGGGGCCTGGATCCCATCTCAGGGCCTCCTCCAGATTCTCCGGAAAGCCATGGAGCTGTTCCCTGACAGTCCTTTCCCTGGTCATAGGCCCTCCCTGATGAATGCATACACGGCGTCGCCTAAGACCATGGACTCCAGCTCGGACGCGGTCATGTCCGGATCGTCGAACCTGACGACGGTCGCCCTGCGGCCGTATTCCTCCAAGACCGCCAGCATGCTGTCGATGGTGTACTCCAGCTGCGGCGCTCCCGTTCCGATCCTGAGCACTACGAGCTCCAGCTCCCTGGCGTGGACATTCGGGTCCGCCCATCCGACGATCTCATTATGGTCGAACTCCGTCATCTCGCCGTAGAACGAACGGCCTTCCTCAAAGGAATTCCTCCATCTCATGGCGGCCGCGGACGCGCCTGCGACTGAGTATACTGCCACGACCTTTCCGCTAAGCCTGCGGGCCAGCTCCTCCGCGGGAGACGGATCCGACAGCAGTAAATCGCGGTATTCCATAACACGTGGCAAGGCGGCCTCCAGGGATTCACGCATGGACGGACACCCCATGGATTCGAAAAGGCGGGACAACGACCCGATCTCGAAACCCGCAGAGTCGCAGCCCCCTAGACGATCAGGGGTCAGAACGAGACGGTCGCCGTTACAGCGGCAGATATCCGTTATAGAGCTTTCCGGGGCTATGCAATGGATCCTGCATCCACGATCCTTGAGCGCATCGTAGACATCCTCCGACATCCGATCCTGGCCCGGACGATGGATAAGCACGGCGTCCGTCCCCTCCGTAAGCCAGCCGGGGACGCGTCCGTCCATGGCACCGACGACGCGAAGCTCCGACCGGAAGGACGCGTCCACAGCGAACTGCGCTGATATCGACGCGGCCCCCGACGCAAATACGCATACGCCCTTGGAATCCGAGTCCGGAAAGGACGCGTCCATACCCGCGGACACCTGTTCAGGCAAATCGATGTTCAACTGCGACAATCCAACCCCCGGTCCCTAACGGCCATGCCCATCAGTCTCTCTTCTGCAGAAACAAGCGAAAATGGGGATGGGATATATAATTGAAACGTCAGACTGCGAAATCTTCTTTCTACAGCTTTACAACCGACCCGGCGCCTGACGGCAAAACTGTTTTTCTATATGTTCGGGGTAACGGTACCCATGCATGGTCACAGCGTCACGAAAGGCGTAATACTGGCCGCAGGCGCGGGCACATGGCTCTCCCCGGCAACGTTCCCCATATCCAAGATCCTGCTTCCGATCTACGACCGCCCGATGATCTACTATCCCTTGTCGACGCTGATATCCGCCGGGATTCGCGACATCCTGGTGATAACCAGCAATTCGGACAAGGAGAACTTCGAGAGAACCTTAGGGGACGGGTCCAGGCTCGGGATAAGGATCTCCTACAAGGTCCAGCCGGAGCGTCGCGGGATAGCAGACGCCCTGATCGTCGGAGAGTCGTTCATAGACCATGACCCATGCGTGCTGATACTCGGCGACAACGTGTTCCACGGAGACGACATGGAGTAGCTGATGGAAGAGGCTGGAAAGGACACGGAGAACACGAGCGTGTTCATCCACAAAGTGTCGAACCCGAAGAGGTTCGGCGTGGCGGAGTTCGACGAGGACGGAAAGGTGATATCCTTGGAGGAGAAGCCGGAGAACCCCAAATCGGATTATGCCGTCGTCGGCCTCTATTTTCTTCCCTGGGATGCGACCGACAAGGCGAAGACGCTGAAGCCGTCCGCCCGCGGAGAGGTCGAGATCACCGACCTGAACATCCTTTACCTCAAGGAGGGAAGGCTCAGAGCGAAGATGATGGACGACGGCACGAAATGGATCGACGCCGGCACGTTCGACTCCCTGCTCGAATCGTCCGTGTACATCAAAGAGGCTGAGCGGAAATCGGGAGGGAAGGTACTGTGCCCCGAGATAGAGGCCCTCAAGAAGGGTTTCGTCACCAAGAAGTCGATGAGAGAGTGGGTGGCGTCCAACAAGGACAACGCCTATTACCAAAAGATAACGGCGTTCATGGACAAGATGCGATCGCAGCCCCCTCTTCCTCCTCTCCCATGAGCATGCGGTGCGTATGCTGTGCTCGAGGGACCGTCTGGGCTCCCATCCCAGCACCTCCTTCGCCTTGCTGTTGTCGGCAACGAGGGACGCGGGATCTCCTGGCCGCCGGGCTTCGACCCTCAGCGGCACCCTGCGGCCGACCGCCTCCTCACACGCCGAGAGGACCTCTCTGACGGTGGAGCCCTCGTCGGTGCCAATGTTGAAGGAATCGGTCTTCCCGCCGTTCTCAAGGTATCTGAGAGCCAAGACGTGCGCGTAGGCGAGATCCTCCACGTTCACATAATCGCGGACGCAGGTCCCGTCCCTGGTGTCGTAATCGGTCCCGAACAAGCGGAACTCCCGGCCGTCGAAGGCGGAGCCGAGAATGTTGGGGACGAGGTGCGTCTCAGGATCGTGCAGCTCCCCGATGCGGCAGAGAGAGTCGGCGCCGACCACGTTGAAATATCTCAGGCTGACGCAACGCAAGCCGTATGCCGCGCTGTAATCCTCGATCATGTGCTCCACGGCCAGCTTTGTCCTCCCGTATGGATTGACAGGATTCTGAGGATGCATCTCGTCCATCGGCGTCCGTACGGGCTCCCCGTAGACGGCTGCAGAGGACGAGAACACCATCACGCTCACGCCGTGGGCCCGCATGGAATCCAGAAGGTTCATGGACCCCACGACGTTGTTGCGATAGTACTTCCCCGGATCAGTCACGGACTCCGCCACCTGGGACGATGCGGCGAGATGGACGACCGCCCCGACATCCCACCGCTCCAACGCCATATCCATGTCGGAAGGGGCGAGAAGGTCCCCCTCCGAGACGCCCATGAAGGACCCTGGGGACTCGATTTCAGAGAGGACATTCTCTATGCGCCTTGAGCCTGTGGAATGATTGTCTAGGACGGCCACGTCATATCCATCCTCCAATAAGGCGAGGACGCAATGAGACCCGATGTAGCCCTCTCCCCCGGTCACCAGCACTGTCTTCATGGAATCCCCTGGAACGTCCCCGCGTCACGAAGCCATGGCCTCGGCACGTGCGTATGACGCGATGGCTTTAGCTCCTTTATTGTTATCGTCGCCTAGGCGGAGCCCCCCATCATGAAACGTTATCTATGCGTTCCCTGTTCCATCTGGCATGGCAGTGAAAAGCGTGAGCGCATCGCACATACTCGTGAGCAACGCCAAGGACGCGGAGGGCATAATGGCCCGCCTCTCGAAAGGAGAGAACTTCGAAGACCTCGCCAAAAGGTTCTCCAAATGCCCATCCAAATCCAAAGGCGGGAACCTCGGATGGTTCAAGAAGGGCGACATGGTCCCCGAGTTCGAGAAGGCATGCTTCGAAGGGAAGACCGGGGACGTCGTCGGCCCGGTGAAAACTGAGTTCGGCTACCACATCATAAAGATCAACGGACAGAAATGAGTTTTAGGCGCGGCCGCCGGATTCCGACGACCGTGCCTTCGAATATAATCGCGGCCACGGAGGCCACGGTTCCTTTTTACTTTTTGGCGGCCAGGTTCTTCTTGAAAACATCCCTCTCCTTGGCTGCCGAGGAACTTGATTTGGCAGCCTTGTCGTACAACTCCATGGCCTTGTCCGTATTCCTTCTCACGCCCTTTCCGTAACGATAGGCCCTGGCTATGCGGATGACGGAGGACACGTCCCCCCTGTCCGCCAAGGGCTTCACGGCCGCGATGCCTTTCTTATAAGCCTCAGGGGTCCCGATCTCCCAGTAGATATCGAAAAGTTCGACACTGGATCCTTTCGCTTTATTAGCACGAGCCTTCTTCATCAGCTCCAAAGCTTCATCGAGATCCGTCTCGACCCCTCTGCCGAAACGGTATGCGTGACTCAAACGGACCAATGCGGGCCCGTCGCCCTCGGTGGCGACCGGACGGATGACCTCGATCATCTCCTTCTCCGATTCTGCGTCCTTGTTCTTCCAGAGCAGGTCGAAAAGCCTGTACTTGGCCCAAGACATGCCGGAATTGGAGAACTTCCTCAAAATCCCTGCCAGAACCGCAGGGTCTTTACATTCTTTGATCGCCAGGGCATACGACGGTTCCGCATAGGGGGCAGCCCACATGTCGCCTTTGGAGACCAGGTCCCCGCATATCGAACATGCTTCAATATTCTTTTTGGACAGAATGGCATCCTTGTATGCGCTCCTGCCATCCTTTATGCCGTCCACCATAGACGACGACATGCACTCCATGTCACGGCAGTAATCTATGGCCAGACGCTCTACCGCAGTGCGATCGTATTTCGTCGTGATGACGTCAATCACAGACCTAAGATAACGGAGGGTCTCATCGACATAGCAAAACGGCTTTCCGTTCCTCGAGAAGCAATCGGAGGGAATGGTCACAAGGTAGCAGCCAGAGCGCGCCACCAATGCGGAACACAGCGAATCGGACGTGGTCTTCTTACAATAAGGGACCACACGGCCGTCCTTGCAACGAATAGAGGGCTTGGCGCTAATGAGAATGACTTTCCTCGCCCAGTTTTTCTTCAAGAACTTCGCCAACGAATCGACGTCGTCATCCTCGACGGAACCCAGATCGTTGAAGCTGACGCTGTCAAGCAGCACCCACTCCGCCTTTTCCGACAATATGGACTCCTTCTCCCCGTCGGACAAGTGAAGAGGGTTCACTCCGATAACACGTCCTTTGACCGTCACAGATTCTTTACCGTCGGATTTCAGGACTTCTTCGCTCAAAGAGCTGCCAAGTATGTTGAAAGCGAGCCCGGCCATTTAACCACCTGATGGGAGATGGTCACCATGATATTATAAGAATCGGAGAATGTGTAAGAGGCCGCCGAAGCGGCCATAAGGGGTTTGGCCCCGAAGGGCCTTATGGTTCAGTTCAGACGAACTGGTAGAAGAACTGCAGAGGGTTGCTCTGGCTGCAGACGTTGATCGCGCCGTCCACGAGGACCTTGACGTCGTCCGCCCTTCCGGAGTCTCCCTTGACGACCTTGTAAGAGTGGCCGTCGTAGGTTCCGGTCTGGCCAACGCCGTAGAAGGTGCCCTTGTCGTCTCCGATCCTGACCTTGGCGGTCTTGCCGATGTCGGCGGGGTCGGTGGCGGTCACGGTGATCGTGGCGTCGAGGCCGTAGGCCTCGGGCATCTCGGCGACGGGGAAGGATCCGATGCCGACCATGTTGCGCTGGATGTAGGTAGCGTTCTTGTCGAACTCGAACTGGATGACGATGGTGTCGACATCGACGTTCTTGTACTCTACGGTGGCGCCCTGGTCGTAGGACTTGCCGGCAGGGAGGCTGATGTATCCCTTGGTCAGCTTGTACGCGGCATCAAGCTTGTTGGCAACTTCAGTGGAGAAGTTCTGCTTGTAGTTGATGGACACGTCGTTTCCGAAGTAGGAAGCGCTGACCCAATCGAGGTTCTTTCCGTCGATCTGGATCGGAGCACCGTTGGAGAGGTACTTGATCTCGACCTGGACAGGCTTTCCCTTGGTGGTGAAGTGGGCGTAGTAGGTGGTCTCCTCGGTGATGGTCTTGACGCTGTAAGCGGTCTTGGAATCGTCGGTGATGTTGTTCCAGATGACGAAGCTGCGGTCGAACTCGGCAGTGTCATTCTCGGTGGCGGTGTCGGTCCAAGTCTCGTCCTTGGTTATGGTGATGACGTTACCGTTGACGGTCACCTTGGATCCATAGGGGACGACTATGTCCTTAGGCTCAGAACCCTCTCCGAGTCCAGTGCTGTCGCTTCCGACCCTGAAGTGCACGGGGAAGGTGTTGATCTTCTGCTCGAAGTGAGCGTAGAAAGTCTCTCCGCCCATGACCGTCTTGACGGTGTAGGTCTTGGTCTCATCGGTCTTGTCGTTGTTCCAGATGATGAACTTGGTGGTGTAGCCCTCCTTGTTGATGGGAGTGGCGGTGCTGCTTCCCTCACCGACGATCGTAGCAACGTTGCCACTGATGGAAACGTCGGATCCGCGGGGGACGACGAGCTTGTCGACGGAGACCTTACCCATTCCGGTGCAGTCCTCGGCGACCTTGAAGTACACCTCGACGATAGCCTTGTAGTAGAAGGTTATGACGTTGTAGGGAGAGATTCCCATGTAGTCCTCGGGGTTGATAGCGGGGTACCCGCTGCCAGCCTAAATCTGGTCGCAGCTGAGACCGCCGATGCTGCTGATCAGCTCGTCGTAGCTCATGCCAAGAACAGCCATAGGGGACTTGTCCTCGCCAGTGGACTTTCCGTTGAACCAGGGGTCGTCAGGAGAGGTGATTCCGACAGGCTGGAAGTATCCCTTGCCCTTCTCGTACTGGAGGGGGTTCTTCAGGTACCTCTCGTCGTCGGTGACGAGCTTGTATTTGCCTCCGTCGTTGGAGACGATGGTGGAGTCAGCGTAGGTCCTGAATCCGGATCCGTTGCTCTCAAGGCCGTAGAACCTGGAGGAGACGTTGCGGACGTAGACACCGTCCTTGTTCCTGTCGACAGCCCAGTCATCCCAGCCGACAAGCTCGGGGAGGAGTTCCTCTCCAGTGTCGACATCGACATACTTGACGACGTACTCGAAGGAGGCGTAGTCGAAGTCAGTTCCGATGATGAACTATTTCTTGTCGTTGTCGTCATCCTCGTTGTAGACAGAGGTGTAGAGGACGGCCTCAGCCTGGACGGGGTAAGCAAGTATGCTTCCGTCGTCGGCGACGGGCCACAGGTCAGGGGTGCAGACGACGGGCTCGACATAGGGCTTGCCGTCAACCTCGAAGACGGGTACGGTAACGTACTCGGAGCTGTACATCTTTCCAGCGCTGGTAACACTGTACTTGTCGCCAATGTTTCCGCCGTCGCTGAAGAAGAACTTCACGGCCATGACGGCTTTGTCGCCGTAGGGCCATTTTCCATAGTTGTCGTCGAAGTCAAAAGACGCCGTCCAGTACTGGGTGTGGTCGGCATCGTCCACGGGCGCATCGTAGCCCAGGGTCAGCCCGAGATCCCAGTTCCTGAGAGGCTGCTCGTTTCCGGCAGTGGCGGTCGCCGCGTCCGAGGTCGGAATGGCCGAAAGCACGACCATGAAAACCGCGAAGACAGCGAGAGCCGCCATGACGGAAGAGCTTCCTACTCTTTTCATCGCATTCATTTTTCATTCTCCAGAGATTGTTTCCCTTCCGGGATGAAGCTGTACGACGTATTGTCGCACCGGTGCCTGTACACCGAATTATCTGTTATGAGCAGATAAACAGCCTATGTGCTACAAGCAATGCCACTTATTTAATCTTGGCTACCAACGGCTGAAAAAGATAATCCAGCACGCCAAACGCCTGCATAAAACCTGCTGAATTCTTAATGTCGACAACATGAGCCAGGGACGTCCAGGTGCACATAGGATTGTACGTCCAATCCCCGCCGCGGTCTGGATCCGCAGATGCCTCCCAGACATTCACATCGATCCTCACGCCCTGACGCATCGCGTCCTTCGTCGGAATCCTATAATAACGGTCATTAATCGGTGGAGACGCGGCCGATACTGACGATGCGCATGATCCCATCGCCATACACGCATGCATGCGCCCCTTTATCGCACGTATCACAATCAATTAATATGGCGACGCAGTGCCTCACGCATGGATAAATGGACGATCACACTGCTGATGCTTCCGGTCGTTGCCGTATCTTTGTTCATGGTCGCAGATTGTTGCGACGCGGAGGGGCAGGTGGACTCCCTCCCCGGCATCGAATCCGTCGAGTACGTGTCCGTCGCGGAGGACGGGTCGTTCAACCCGCACATCACCGTGTACCTCAACAACGTCACCGACGAGGACTACCTCATAATGTTCAGCGCCGAGCTCAAGTACGGCGCCAAGACGATAACCAAGGACACCAGGATGATATCAGGAGGGGACAGGCCCTCCGTCGACATCGACATCTCCAAGAGCGTCGTGAGCCGGCTCAGCGACGGGCAGTACACCCTGACCTGGTCCAACGGCTCGAAGTCCACCGTGGAAAATTTCTACGTCCTTACCGTCGACTTCAAGTCCAACAGCACCTCGTACAAGAGCAACAGTGTGCAAATGTCCACGGACTCCTCCCGCACCTACTCCGTCCCGTCCGGGTACCTGTGGAACACCGAGAACGACGGCTCCGGAGACTGGGTCACCAACGTCTACGACGTCACCGGAGGGAGGAACCCGATCTCCTTGTTTGCGTTCATGGCAGGAGAGAGGTCCATCAACCTCACGTCCGCCACATATACAACCGCTCCCAACACCAACGTAAAAGTCTTGCTTTCCATCGCGAACAACCCCGGATGCGATACACTTAAGCTCACGGTGACCTACGACGCCTCCGTCCTGACATTCAAGGGTGCCAGCAATGCGACGTCCATGGTCATGACAGCGGACGGGTCCTCCCTTGGAACGGTAAACATCACGCTCGATTCCACGAAGACGATACGTGCCATGGGCGCCATCGTCGACCTTTCCTTCGACGTGAACGACAAAGCCGAGCACGGCCAATACCCCTTGACTGTGAAGGCTACGGCCACCAACAAGGGCATAAACGTCCCGGCCACCGCCCAAGGATGCGTCGTCATCGTCGGCGAGAAGATGCGCGGAGACCTCAACGGCGACGCGAAGATCACCGTCATAGACTCCGGCATCCTGAAGAGCCGCCTGGCTGGAATGTCCGTCGCCGCATCCGATTCCGACATCGACGTGAACGACGACGGAAAGGTCAGTGTCCTAGACTCCCTCCTCATGAAGAAATATCTGGAGGGCGAAGCAGTCGTGTTCGAAGACTTCGACGTCAAGAAAGTGTCCATGACCGTGAAGGAAGGCGGCGCCGACTCCACCTTCGACAATGTGACCGTCGGATCGGACGTCTACATAATCGCCGAAGGGAAGAAGGTCACCGCCGCTACCTCCAAGGAGGCCATTTCCGTCACAAACCTCGGCAACGGCAGGTTCCGCTTCACCGCCCCCTCGTCTGCCATAACAGTCACCATTTCCTGAACCAAACTCGGCCATCGGCCGTCCTTTCCTTTTCTTATATTATTTATTCTGATAATCCATCCTCGCTTCGGATGGGTTGCGATGAATGCTCTGGACGAGGCAGCGGAAGCGGACGCTTGGAACCATATATCACCCGAAGCAGTAAGATTCGTAATGCAGGAGGCGGGACGCCGTGGCATTTTACCGCAGGAAACATCGGATTGCCATGATCTGGCCGAAACGCTGTGCCTTTCGATGGATGGCAGTCTCACGCTGTCCGGAGCCATCCTTCTATGCAAGCGGCCGGACCGCTATGTCCTAGGCTCATACGTCAGGATTGGACTGTTCGATTCCGAGGACGACCCAGTGAAGGAGGACGTCGTCAGGGGACCTCTGATAATGCAGCCTGCGGCGGCCATCCGCATGCTTTTCGACGATTACATCGAGAGCAAGGTCGTTTACAAGAACCTGTTCATAGACTCGACCACCGACTATCCCAGGAAACCTGTGGAGGAGGCCGTTCTGAACGCGTGCGTGCACAAGGACTTCCTTCAAGAATGCCCTGTGGAGATCAGGATCTACCCAGATAGATTGATGGTTATGAACCGCGGAGGCCTTCCTAAGGGATGGGGAACGGACGATCTTCTAAAAGACCACGTCTCCAGGCCTCGCAACGTGAGAATCGCCGACACCTTCCGTGACCTGGGGCTGATGGGCTGCTGGGGAACGGGGATCCGCCGCATGATCCAAGGATGCGGATCCGCCGGAATTCCGTCCCCCATATTCGAATGCGACGGAGACGGGTTCTCGGTGACCTTCCTGATGGAATCGGCCGAGAGGCCCGAGAATCCGGATCCCCCTAAGCCGTCCTTGGAGGAACGCATACTCGAGATCATATCCAATGGGGAGCTCAGGACCGGCCAGGAGATCTCCGACGCCGTCGGCGTCAACCGGCGTCAATTCACGAGGATAATGTCAGGGCTGATGGAGTCGGGAGCGGTATCCAGGGAAGGCAACCGGCGCAAGGGGAGATGGGTCGTCCGCAGGCGATCGCTCCGAATCCTTGATGGCCTGCAGCAAGCCGTGGAACGTCGGCTCCGAGGAGACCAGGTCAGGGGCCCTGCCCAGGGCTTCCAGCCTCTCACTTGTGCGCGCATCCACGGCGGCCACCTTCAC
>JAEEGK010029508.1_pt1 | contig 10930 bp, 10 predicted proteins | sample 8958771 | NCBI WGS metagenome assembly JAEEGK01 (sample SAMN16246547, study PRJNA631951) | gut metagenome | biome: gut microbiome; feature: rumen; material: SC-attached | host: Bos | place: Iran: Karaj | collected 2018-10 | reverse complement strand
CTGTCACGGAGGCCGGGGCGCGATTGCATGACAATGAGACCCGTACCTGACGTCACGGAGCAGGGTCACTCAAACCATCGGGACATGAAGAAACGCGGCTCATAATGACCCGCAAAAGAAAAACCGAAAAAAGGAGAACCGAAAATGAAGGGCATTATCAAAAAAAGCGCGGCGGTTTTGCTGTCGCTGATGCTCCTCCTTGCTCTGCTTCCTGAGGGAGCGGCGGCAGTAAATACGCTCACATCCGGAATCTGCGGAGCGAATGTTGCATGGATGCTCGACAGTGCCGGCGTGCTGACAATATCCGGCACGGGGGAAATGGAGGATTACGATTATGGAGACGCTCCGTGGTCCGACCTAAGCGATGGTATCAAAACCGCCGTCATATCTGAAGGCGTGACGAGCATAGGCGACTATGCGGTTTCCGGCTGCAGCGGTCTGACAAGCGTGACGATCCCGTCGAGTGTGACGAGCATCGGCGAAAGTGCGTTTTACGACTGCAGCGGTTTGACGAGCGTGACGATCCCGTCGAGTGTGACGAGCATCGGCGACTCTGCGTTTTACGACTGCAGCAGCCTGACGAGCGTCACCATCCCGTCGAGTGTGACGAGCATCGGACTTTTGGCATTTGACTTATGCATAGGACTGACGGATATATACGTAGCTTCGTGGAACGCAAATTACAGAAGTGAAGACGGGGTGCTGTTCAACAAGGATAAAACCGAATTGATATGCTACCCCGCAGGGAAGCAGGGAGCCTATATTGTCCCGTCGAGCGTAACGAGCATCAGCGACTATGCATTTGACTGCTGCGTGGGACTGACGGATATATTCGTAGCTTCGGGGAACGCAAATTACAGAAGTGAAGACGGAGTGCTGTTCAACAAGGATAAGACCGAATTGATATGCTGCCCCGCGGGGAAGCAGGGAGCCTATTTTATCCCGTCGAGTGTGACGAGCATCGGCGAAGGTGCGTTTTCCGGCTGCAGCGGTTTGACGAGCGTGACGATCCCGTCGAGTGTGACGAGCATCGGCGACGATGCGTTTTACTTATGTAGCGGTCTGACGAGCGTGACGATCCCGTCGAGTGTGACGAGCATCGGCGACTATGCGTTTGCCTTATGTAGCGGTCTGATGAGCGTAACGATCCCGTCGAGTGTGACGAGCATCGGCGAAAGAGCGTTTGAAGATTGCGGCAGCCTGGCCGACGTGTTTTACAGCGGAAGCGAGGCCCAGTGGAACGCAATAACGACAGGCGATTTCAATGACAGGTTTCTGAACGCAGATATTCATTTCAACAGCAGCGGCCCCGACGTTCCCGCGGTCGATCCTTCCTTCACCGGTCTTGTGCAGACCGGCAGCGGATGGCGGTATGTTTATCAGGGGCAGAACGCCGACTGGTATACCGGTCTTGTTCAGAACGACTACGGCTGGTGGTTGGTATATCAGGGACAGCTCGCCGATTGGTATACCGGACTGTTTGTCAACGATTATGGGACCTGGTACATATATAACGGCGGAGTCGCCGACTGGTACAGCGGGCTCGTGGATACCGATTACGGCTGGTGGTACGTATATAACGGACAGCTGGCGAATTGGTATACCGGCCTTATACAGAACGATTACGGCTGGTGGTACGTATACAGCGGACAGCTCGCCGACTGGTATACCGGCCTTGTGCAGACCGACTACGGCTGGTGGTACGTATACGGCGGGCAGGTGGCGAACTGGTTCACCGGACTCTACGGCAACGACTTCGGCTGGTGGTGCATATACAACGGGCAGCTTGCCGAAGGCTATACGGGGCTGTTCTCCACCGATTACGGCTGGTGGTACATATACAACGGTCAGGTCGCAAACTGGTACACCGGCCTTGTGCAGAACGATTACGGCTGGTGGTACGTGTACGAGGGTCAGCTCGCCGACTGGTTCAGCGGCTATGTGACCAACGAGTACGGCACCTGGTACGTGTATAACGGGCAGCTGGTCTGACCGGCTGCCGATAGAAAGCAAGGAGGCATATCAAATGCAGATCGGAGCGCAGATGTATACCCTGCGCATGTACGCGCAGAACGAGGCGGACCTGGCAAGGTCGCTGGAAAAGGTGGCCCGGATAGGCTACCGCACCGTCCAGCTTTCCGGCATAGGTCCGATAGCGCCGCAGAGAGTGAAAAAACTGTGCGACGACAACGGGCTGGAGATAGTGCTGACGCATAACTCCGAAAACGATTTTCTTTACAACACGGACGCGCTTATAGAAAGGCACGAGCTGTATGCCTGCAGATACGTAGGCCTCGGCGCCATGGCCGACAGGTACAGGAGCCCCGAATGGGTGGAATGCTTTGTCGAGGATTTCACTCCGGCGGCTCAGAAGATAAAGGACGCCGGGATGCTGTTCATGTACCATAACCACGGCTTCGAATTCGCCCATATGCCGGACGGCAGGACCATGATGGATCTGCTGCTGGAAAAAATGCCGGCGGATATCATGGGCGTCACGGCGGATACGTACTGGCTGCAGTACGGCGGCGTGGACGTGAACAAATGGCTCGCGGAGCATGCCGACCGTCTTGCCTGCGTCCATCTCAAGGACTGGATACCCAACGGCTTCGACACGCCGCGCATGGCGGCGGTGGGCGAGGGCAACATCGACTTCGCGGCGATAGTCGAGACGCTGAAAAACAACGGCGTTACCCGGTACGCCCTGGTGGAGCAGGACGACTGCTACGGCAGGTCTCCCTTCGACTGCCTCGCGAAAAGCTATGAAAACCTGAAAAAGCTCGGCTGCTGACGGAACGCGGGCGGGAAAGGAAAGAGCATGGATAAAGTACGTCTGGGCGTGATAGGCGTGGGCAACATGGGCACGGGCCACGTCAATAACATACGCGCGGGGCTGTGTCCCGAGATCGAGCTCGCCGCCGTGGCCGATCGGCGCGCGTCCCGCAGGGAGTGGGCGGAAAAGGAGCTTGAGGGCGTGAGGATATTCGCCGAGGGCGAAGAGCTCATCGCCTCCGGCAGCTGCGACGCCGTTCTGATAGCCGTTCCCCATTATCAGCATCCCGCGCTTGCGATCTCGGCCTTTGAAAAGGGCCTGCACGTCATGGCGGAGAAGCCCGCAGGCGTATATACGCTGCAGGTAAGGGAAATGAACGCCGCCGCGGACGCGCACCCGGAGCTGTCCTTCGGAATGATGTTCAATCAGCGCACCAACTGCGTTTACCGCAGGCTCAAGGAGCTGCTGGACGGGGGAGAGCTCGGAAAGCTGAAGCGCGTGAGCTGGCTCATAACCGACTGGTACCGCACCCAGTATTATTACGACTCCGGCGCGTGGCGGGCCACCTGGGCGGGGGAAGGCGGAGGCGTGCTTCTCAACCAGTGCCCCCATCAGCTCGATCTGCTCCAATGGCTGTGCGGCCTGCCCGTAAAGGTGCGCGCCTTCTGCCATGAGGGCAAATGGCACGATATCGAGGTGGAGGACGACGTAAGCGCCTATATGGAGTTCGAAAACGGCGCCACAGGCATATTCGTCACCACCACCGGCGACGCTCCCGGCACCAACCGTCTCGAGCTGAGCGGCACCCTCGGCAAGGCGGTGTGCGAAAACGACGAGCTGCGCTTCTGGAAGCTGGACGAGGACGAGGAAAAATGGCGCTTTTCCTCCCGCGAGGGCTTCGCCAAGCCGCCCTTCAGGGAGGTGAAGGTCGAGACCGACGGGCAAAACCCGCAGCATCCCGCCGTGCTGAACGCCTTTGCCGCGCATATACTGCGCGGAGAGCCGATGATCGCCGACGGACGCGAGGGCATAAGGGGACTCATGCTCTCCAACGCGATGCATCTGTCCTCGTGGCTGGGCAGAGAGGTGGAGCTGCCGATAGACGAGCGGCTGTTTCTGCGGCTGCTTAGGGAGAAATGCGCCGTTTCCCGGCATAAGGAGGAAAACGACGTGACCGTTTCCATCGAAGGAAGCTATTGAGGGGGAAAAACATGAGCATCAGACTTACCGGCTTTTCCGACGAGGTGCATCCGGATTTCGAGCGGCAGCTCGCCGTGTTCGACGGGTGCGGAGTGAAGGCCGTTGAGATACGCGGAGTCGACGGCCGGGGGATACTCGACTATACGCCCGCGGAGGCGGAAAGACTGAAAAAAATGCTGGACGGCAGGGGCATGCGCGTTTCCTCGATAGGCTCGCCCATAGGCAAGATCGGCATAAACGACGATTTTGAGGAGCATTTCGGGAAATTTGAAAACGCCGTGGAGCTTTGCGGCGTTTTCGGCACGCCGAATATGCGCGTTTTCAGCTATTACGTTCCCGCCGGCGAGGCCGACGGATATGAGGACGAGGTCATGCGCCGCACGGAAAGGCTGGTCGACCTTGCCCGGAAGCGCGGCGTGGTGCTGCTGCACGAAAACGAGAAGGGGATATACGGCGATACGGCTCCGCGCTGCCTTAAGCTGATGAAGCGCTTCGGCGGGGACAGCTTCCGGGCCGTATTCGATTTTGCCAATTTCGTGCAGTGCGCCCAGGACACGCTCGAGGCCTACGAGCTGCTCGCTCCGTATATCGCGTATATCCACGTAAAGGACGCGATGAAGTCCGACGGACGCGTCGTTCCGGCAGGCTGGGGCGACGGACACGTGAAGGAGATACTCGCCGCGCTCAAGGCGGCGGGATATTCGGGATATCTGTCTCTGGAGCCGCATCTGACGGACTTCGTCGGCTTTGCGCGGCTGGAGCGCGGCGCCGGGGGAGAGAAGAACGGTCCCGACGGAGAGAGCGCCTTCCGCATCGCGCTGGACAGCCTGAAAGCCCTGCTGTGGGAGCTTGACTGGCGCTGAGAGTTTTTTTCGCGCGGTGCTTGTTACGGCGGCGAAAAAAGTGTATAGTATCATTATATAAAAATATTCGCCGCGCACGGCGCCGGCGGAACAGAGAGGAGACAATCATGCAGGAAAAATACGAGAAGCTGTTTTATGAGTTCGTACCGCAGGAGACCCATTGGGGCGACTGGTGCCATTCTCCGCAGGCCTACTTCCGCGGCGAGCGGGATATGCCCGGAGCGGGGCTGAACGTGGGCTTCCAGGTCTTCAAAAAGCCCATACGCCTGGAGACCGAGCCGCATTTCCACAGAGAGGACGAGTATCTCATCTTCCTCGGAGCGCAGCTGCCCGATACCTTCTCCGGCTGGGACGCCGAGGTCCATTTCTACATGGGCAAGACGCTGGATACCATGGAGAAGGTAGTCATTACCGAGCCCACCATCATCCACCTGCCCAAAAGCTGGTGGCACAGCCCGCTGGATTTCGTGCGCGTGGATAAGCCCCTCATTTTCCAGGCCGCGCAGCAGTCCGGCAGGACCGGGCTGGTGAAATATATCGAGCGCGAGGACGGCGAGCGGGAGTACATGTACGTCGGCGACGAGGCCGAGCACAACTGCGTGATCCACCCCGAAAACAAGTGCAGCTACTGCGGCTACTGCTTCTCTCACCCGGATCAGGTGCCGCCGAGGAAATACAAGTTCGTGCCCTGGACCGTGATCAACGAGGACGGAGTGACCTCGTATACCGATACCGGCGCTTACGATCCCGAAAAGGCTCCGGACTCCACCAAGTGCGTCGTCACGCCGGACAATAAGTCCAAGCCCTATTCCGACGCCACGGTGCTCAAAGCGCCGAAGCCCGCGCTCAGCCCCGAGGTCAGCAAAAACGTGCTGGCTCTGCCCAAGGAAAAGACCGGCTGGGGCGACTGGTGCCCGTCTCCCCAGGCGTACTTCCGCGGCGAGACCTATATGGAGGACGCCACCTATCATATCGGCTTCCAGATCTTCGCCGGCGCGAACGACACCGAGGATACTCATTTCCATCAGGGCGCCGAGGAATACATATTCTTCATGGGCGCCGACCCGATGAATATTTTCGATTTCGACGCGGAGATAGAGATGTCCTTCGGCGACGATCCTCAGCATATGGAGACCAAGCTCATCACTAAGCCCACGGTGGTGCGCATCCCGGCCAACGTATGGCACTGCCCGATAAAGTTCCGCAAGATGAAAAAGCCCGTCCTTTTCCAGGCGGCGTTCATGTCCGGAACCTGGGGCACCATAGTGGAGAGAGAGGGAAGCAAGCCCGGAAACAGCTTCTTCCAGAGCAGCAAGACCTACGTCTATATGGGCGACAACGTGCGCTTCTGCCGCTTCGATCCGAAAAAGCGCTGCAATATCTGCGGCAAGTGCTTCGGAAACATAGCGATAAAAGAATAAAACCGCAGGGGCGGCACCGCACAAATACGCTGCGCGATCGCGTTCCGTATTTATGCGGTGCCGCTTTATTATCCGTGCGGGCGGAGGGAGACGGGCATGGACGTCGGCAAAAAAAGCAATATTATAGAGATAAGCGATTTCCGGGCGCCGGAGCTGGATCCATATGCCCGCCTCAACGAGAGAGAGCTGAACGCCTTTATGGGCAAGGCGGGCGGGATATTCATAGCCGAGAGCCCGAACGTCATATCGCGGGCGCTGGACGCCGGCTATGAGCCGATATCCCTGCTCATGGAGCGCAGACACATCGAGGGGCAGGCCGCGGGCATAGTTGAGAGATGCGGCGGAGTACCGCTGTATACCGCCGAGCCCGGACTGCTTGCCGGGCTGACGGGCTTCCGCCTGACGCGGGGAGTGCTGTGCGCCATGCGCCGCAGACCGCTGCCGTCCGCGGAGGATATATGCCGGGGAGCGGCGCGGATAGCCGTATTGGAATGCGTGATGAACCCCACGAATCTCGGCGCGATATTCCGCAGCGCCGCGGCGCTGAATATGGACGCGGTGCTGCTCACGCCCGGCTGCGCCGATCCTCTGTACCGCCGCGCCGCGAGAGTGAGCATGGGCACGGTTTTTCAGATACCGTGGACGTATCTGGGCGAAACGCCGGAGGACTGGCCCGACCCGGGCATGGAGAGACTGAAGGACATGGGCTTCCGCACCGCGGCCATGGCCCTGCGCGGCGACAGCGTGAGCCTGTGCGAGCGGGCGCTGAACGCGGAGAAGAAGCTCGCGATAGTGCTCGGAAGCGAAGGGGACGGTCTTTCCGACCGTACCATAGCCGAATGCGATTACTGCGTGCGCATACCCATGTCCCACGGGGTGGACTCGCTCAACGTCGCCGCGGCGAGCGCCGTGGCCTTCTGGCAGCTTGCCTGCCGAGAGTAAAATGGATTATATAGAGCTTGACGGGATACGTATAAGCATAACGAGGAAGAATATCAAAAACCTGCACCTGCGCGTCAAGCCTCCCGACGGCGAGGCGGAGATGACCGCGCCGCTTTTCGTCGGCAGGGAAGTGCTGCGGGAGTTCGCGCGCAGCCGGCTTCAGTGGATAAAACAGCGCCGCGCCGAGCTGGAGGAAAAAGCCCGCGCGGAAAAAGCCGGATACGAAAACGGCGCGCTGCGGTATTTATGGGGCAGGCCCCTTCGGCTGCGGGTGGAAAACGGCGCCCGGACTCGGGTAACGGAGAAGGACGGCGAGCTTGCCGTATCGCTGCGCGGCGGGATCACGCCGGAGAAAACCGCCGATGCGCTGAAAGCGTGGTACCGCGGGGAGCTCTCCGCCCGCATCGCGCTGCGTATGCCGTACTGGGAGGAGCTTACGGGGCTGCGCTGCAGCGCGTGGCAGATCAGGGATATGAAGACGCGCTGGGGAAGCTGCAGCACGGCGACGGGGAAAATAAGGATAAATCTGCGTCTGGCGCAGAAGGACCCGGTATGCCTCGACTTTGTCCTGGTGCACGAGCTGACGCATCTTGAGCAGCCCGACCACGGAGCGCGCTTCAAGGCGCTTATGGACGAGTATATGCCCGCGTGGAGGGAAGTGCGGAAAAAACTGAACGGCTGAGGGGAGGTAAGGGACGTGTCGGAAAAGACGTATATAGCCATCGATCTGAAATCGTTTTACGCCTCGGTCGAATGTGTGGAGCGCGGACTGGACCCGCTGGACGCGAACCTCGTCGTGGCGGACGAGAGCCGCACGGAAAAAACGATATGTCTCGCCGTGTCCCCGTCCCTGAAGGCTTACGGCATCCCGGGCAGGGCGCGCCTTTTCGAGGTCGTGCAAAAGGCAAAGCAGATAAACGCGCAGAGACGGCGGAACGCCCCGGGAGGCGTTTTTGCGGACAAGGCGTATCTTGCCTCCGAGCTGGCGGCCGATCCCGGCAAGGAGCTCGGGTATATCGTCGCGCCGCCGCAGATGGCGCATTATATGAGCGTGAGCGCCGAGATCTACGACATATATCTGCGATATATAGCCCCGGAGGATATACACGTCTACTCCGTGGACGAGGTCTTCATAGACGCGAGCGCCTATCTGAAAACCTACGGCCTCGGCCCGAGAGAGCTTGCCATGATGCTGATACGGAGCGTATTGAAGGAAACGGGCATCACCGCCACGGCGGGCATAGGGACCAATCTCTATCTTGCCAAGGCAGCCATGGATATAGACGCCAAGCACATCAAGGCCGACCGTGACGGCGTGCGCATAGCCATGCTCGACGAGATGAGCTACCGCCGCAGACTGTGGGACCACCGGCCCATTACGGATTTCTGGCGCGTAGGCAGGGGCTACGCTTCGCGGCTCGCCGAATACGGCATGTTCACCATGGGCGACGTGGCGCGCTGCTCGGTGGAAAACGAGGAACTGCTGTATTGCCTTTTCGGAGTGAACGCCGAGCTGCTTATAGACCACGCCTGGGGCTGGGAGCCCTGCACGATGGAGGCCATCAAGGCGTACAGACCGGAAAACAGCAGCATGAACTCCGGCCAGGTGCTGCCGCAGCCCTACGAATTCGACAAGGCGCGGCTCGTGGTAAGGGAAATGGCGGATATGCTCTCGCTGGAGCTGGCGGACAAAGAGCTTACAGCCGACCAGATGGTGCTGACGGTGGGATATGACGCCGAAAATATTAGCGATAAGGAACGCGGCAAGCGGTATATGGGCGCGGTGGTGAAGGACCGCTACGGCCGCCGCGTGCCCAAGGAGGCTCACGGCTCGATAAACCTCCGCAGGCGGACGTCCTCGTCAAGGATCATAACGGAGGCCGTTACGGAGCTGTTCGAGCGCATAACCGACAAAGAGCTGCTCGTAAGGCGTATGTACGTCACGGCTAATCACCTGCGCCCGGAGGACGAAAGCGGCGACGAGACGCCGAAGCAGCTGGACCTGTTCGGAGACGCCGAGAGGGAAGAGCGGGAGCGCGCTGAAGAGAACGTTGAGCTGGAGCGGGAAAAACGCCGGCAGAAGGCCATAATCGACATCAAGAAAAAATACGGCAGGAACGCCCTGCTCAAGGGCATGGACCTGCAGGAAGGAGCCACCGCCGCCCAAAGGAACGGGCAGGTCGGAGGTCATAAGGCTTGACCGTGAGCGCTTCGGGAAAAGGACGTTACGACGATATAATAAACCTGCCCCATCACGTTTCGCCGACGAGAGCGAAAATGAGCATGAGGGACAGGGCGGGCCAGTTCGCGCCCTTTGCCGCGCTGACGGGCTACGGCGAAAAGATAGATGAAACTGCGCGGCGCACCGACGGACGCAGACTTCTTGAGGAAGACGCCCGCGAGGAGCTGGACAGACGCCTCGGCCTTCTGGCGGCCGAGGCGGAAAACGGACCCGAGATAAGGATAACTTATTTCATCCGGGATGAAAAAAAGGCGGGAGGCCGCTACGAGGAGACCCGCGGCAGGATAAAAAGGATAGACACGGCCGGAGGAACGCTGACGCTGAGCACGGGCGAGACGCTGCGCCTCGCCGATATATCCGCTCTGGACGGGGAGCTGTTCGACAGACACGGCGAAAAATGAGGCGCGCCATTCCGGGTCAAGCCCGCCCGCCGTGCTTTCGGAGAGGGCGTTGACAGTTTCGCCGGTCTGTGGTATGCTTTGCGCGGAGGCAGTAAATCCCACGTAACTCGGATAACGCACTTCGGAATTGCTCCGTTGGCCGTTACCGCGGTGGGTAATCTGCCTCTTTTCATTGAACTGCGGGTCGTAGGTTATGCTGTATATTTGCGGCCTAATATCGCGGGCAACATCCCGCACGTGTATTTTCGGCGGAGCGGAACAGCCTGTCCCGCATACGGCTTTTCAAATCATCCGGTACAAAAGCCGTGATTGTCCCAAATGCGCGCGTCCGGGCGCGGATGATTATTCGACCGGCTCCGCTGCAGGTCCTTTTTCGGACAAAGAAAAACCACGGTGCGATCCGCATCGTGGTTTTTGTTATCTTGATATCTTATTTTTCTACGGCGATTTCGTAAGGTTTGGCCAGAATGGTATCCCAATTCTCGGGAGATGTTCCGATATCAACGATATAATCCGGACCGAGATAGTCGACGACAACACCCTCTCGCCCGTCTTTCAGCTTAACTTTTGTATATTTTTCAATCATCCTGTGTATTACCTTCTTTTTGGTAACATAAGCGGAGGTCAACAACAAGCTGTTTTCTCCGCTTCGCTTGATCCACCCGGTACAAACATTTGCCGTCTTTCCATTTGCTCCTTTGATCGTCATTATTTGCTCATAACTAATACCAAATCCGTTGTAACCTTTTTCGAGCACTTGTCAACTTTGAACGTTTGCTCGATTTGCTCTATTAGCTGTTCATAGTTTTCTTGCGTATATCCCAGTGCTTCGCGAAAAGCATTTGCTTTATCTGGGGCCACAGATGAATTTAGCGCTTATTGTGTAAACTTTTCTTTTGGGATGTTTGGCTTTTCCTCATACACCGCGCGATTCCGGGTGTTATTTTCGCCTTTGTTCTCTCCGTAGAATTCCCGGCGCATGGCGTTGATCATCTCTGTCGGCACGCTCAGGGCCGTGCCGAGCTCTCTCAGCAGCTTGTTTTCCGCCCGCGTCAGATAATCCTTTGCCTTCTGCGGCAGTCCTTCCC
>JAEEGK010029501.1_pt1 | contig 10933 bp, 10 predicted proteins | sample 8958771 | NCBI WGS metagenome assembly JAEEGK01 (sample SAMN16246547, study PRJNA631951) | gut metagenome | biome: gut microbiome; feature: rumen; material: SC-attached | host: Bos | place: Iran: Karaj | collected 2018-10 | reverse complement strand
GTTGCTCAAAACCGACACAACCAGGAAACAAGAACGGATACTGTACAACACACTCAAGCTGCTGAAGGGCAAGTAATCCGCAAGGAAGACGAAGAAAATCCCAGAGGCAGGCAAGGCAATCAAAATAAAAAGAAATCAGCAAATAAATACGGGAACAAAGAAGAAGAAAAACCCAAAATCCAAGATGGCATACATGGCTCTTTAGACCTCAAAGCTTGATGAACTTTTCCCAAACAATCAATAAATTTCATTATCTAACTCTAGGTATAGCGTTAGCTGTAGCAACTCCTGTTTTGGCTACAAATACAGATGATGCTTGGATACTCAACAAACAGGGGTTATATAAAATTTCTCAAGGCAATACCAAGGGTGCTATTGCTGATTTTGAAAAAGCATGCCAGCTAGACCCTTTTAACGACACAGCCTTAGCTAATTTAGCCTGTGCAAGAAATAATTTAGGTGTAAAATATGCCAAGCAGCAGAATTTCAAAGAAGCTGTAAGGCAGTTCAGAAATGCAAAAGATCAAAAACCAGAAGACATATCAATAAGGCTTAATCTGCTTTCCACTCTGGTAACAATAAAAAATGTCAGCGAAGCAGACAGAGAAATAAAAGAACTTCTCAAACTTCGCCCCAACGATAGCGATTTGGCAATAAAAGCCGCTACTGCATATCAGAAAATAGAAAACTCAAATTCAGCAATAGCCACTTTGCAAGAATTTACAGAACGTTTTCCAAATGATTATAAAGCAAATTACACCCTTTCAAGACTTTTATATCTTAATGGTGACTTAGCCGAATGTAGATTTTATTTAAACCGCTGCCTGGAAATGAATCCCAATGATTCAAAGTGTTCCGATCTTTTAAGTAAATTAGATAAAGAAGTTTCTATTGAACAAAATACCAACACTTTCACTGGGAAACATTTTGAATTAGCTTGCCCTGATTCTTTCTCAGAAGAATGGGTAGAAGAACTGCTTGAACAGCTTGAAAGTGCTTATGAAGAAGTCGGTAGCAAGCTGAACTATTACCCGGAACAGAAAGCCAAAGTTCTTTTGTTCCAAACTAATGATTTTAAAGAAGTTCATGATTTACCAGACTGGGCTGGTGGAGTCTATGACGGCAAAATTAAACTTCCTGTTCCTATGAATACAATTCCAATCGCTTTAAAGGGAGCTATTCTACACGAATATACTCATCATGTGGTTTTTCTAGCCTCCTCAGGAAACTGTCCCATTTGGCTAAACGAAGGCTTAGCTCAGATTTTCGAAAAAAACAGCGAAGACCTGCCTGAAATACCCGAAGTTTATTTTGAATACGATGAAAAACTGCAAAGTATTGATGAGGGTTTCAAAAGCTCACCCAACCGTATTACAGCAATAAAGCTTTATAAGCTTTCTTTCAATACAACCTGCAAATTAATAAATGAATATGGTTGGAACTCGGTTGCAGACCTTTTGAGACTGCTTTCCATAGGCAAAAGTTTTGATGAAGCCTCTAGCGAAGTCTTAGGTGAATCCAAGGAAACAATAGAATCAAGAATTATCGCCTATAGATAATTCTGAAACATCAGCTTATTTTTACATTTGTGAAATTTATATTGACATATTTGTGAAAAATTATTAATATTAAGTTATAGATTCACGAACGTGAAAATACATACAAATATTTTCATGATTATAAAACACGGAGTTAAAAATGGCTGAAAATGAAAAAACAAAAACTCCTTATATAGAATTCGGGCAACGTCTGCAGGAACTTCGTAACCGGCATAAACTGACCAGGGCGCAGCTTGGAGAAAAATGCGGTGTTGCACAGAGTACAATAGTTAATTATGAGAAGGGTACCAGAATACCCTTTGCTGACACCGCAACTAAAATGGCTGCGGTATTTGGTTTAACCGTTGAAGAATTGCTGGGAGTAACCAACAGCGACATAGAGATGAAAAAAGCTGAAGCTCTTGATTCTTTACGTAACTTCTACGGCAAAAAAGGTGAAGATCAAGCCCGGGCATTACTTGAAGGCGCAGGTAGTTTACTGGCTGGCGGTACATTAACTCGTGAACAGCAGGAAGACTTTATCTTAGAAATGCAAAAGCTCTTTATTATTGCTACCGAGAAAAATAGAGCCAAACAGAGTTCTAAAAAGTTTGATGCTCCAGATAAACTTATAAAATCTAAGGAACATTTAAGAAAAGTTGAAGAAATAGATAAAAAGCTTTCCGACAAAAATACCTACAATTCTTTCTTAGATGAAAATGAGTTTCACGACTGAGTTACTGTTTCGTAGTTATCATTTATTAACATCAGAATGAAAATACTAAACATCTTTGCAAAAATCGATAGAATCATAAAAAAGATTGGCACCGACAACCCAGAAGAGGTTGCCGCTTATTTAGGCTACGAAATTATTATGCTTTCCAGCAGTCTAGTAGGCTATATAACACGTATCAAAAATATGACTCTTATAGGAATTAACGGCAGATTAAGTCCTGTTAAGCGCAAATTTGATGAATGGCACGAAATCGGGCATGGAATCTTAGGCCATCTTAAAGAAGTTGATTTTACTAAATCAACTGGTTACCACCTAGACCATACACTTTTCGATTCAAGTCAGCAGCTTAACAGTAAAACCATTAGTCGTTACGAACGTGAAGCGAATCTTATCGCGGCAGAATACTGCATAGACAGCAAAAAAATACTTGAAATGACCGGATACAACAATAATGTAATCCAACAATTTCAAATATTAAAAGAAACTCAGCAGCAGCTCAGACATGAGTATGAACGATTATTGTTTACGGTGCAGCCCAACAATCTTTCTGTATCTCAAAAAATTCGTCTTTCTGAATATAAAACCGAACTATCAAAATTAGACGAAAAAGAACGGGAATTAGACAGTGAAATATCAGAATTAGGTGTCATGTCTATTTCTGAAATGGCACGCCATCTGCATACCAGTAGCATTATCGTAGAATACAAACTAGAAGCTATGAGGCTAAGAGGCTATAAAATAGAAGGAATTGAACTAGCAGCATATAACAAGGTTTTTAAGCAAGAGGCTGTATAATGAAAACCAAAACCTACATCTGCATAGACTTAAAAAGCTATTATGCAAGCGTAGAATGTGTTTACAGAAACCTTGACCCACTAAAAGCCTATTTGCTTGTTGCTGACGAATCAAGAACAGATAAAACCATATGTTTAGCTGTTTCCCCAGCCTTAAAAGCCTTAGGGGTACCTGGCAGACCAAGACTTTTTGAAGCAAAACAGAAAATTCGCGAAGCAGAAGCTACACTGAAAAAGCAGATAGATTACATTGTTGCGCCACCTAGAATGGCTGCTTACATTGAACAGTCTTCAAATATATATAAAATTTATCTAAAATACATATCCTCTGAAGATATTCATGTTTACAGCATAGACGAATGCTTTATGGATGTAACAAACTATCTGCATTTTCACAATGGTTCTGCTCATAAAATGGCATTAACCATGATAAGAGATGTTCTCAAAAACACGGGTATCACAGCCACAGCAGGAATAGGCACCAATATGTATCTGGCCAAAATAGCCATGGATATTATAGCAAAAAAGTCTATTGCTGATGCAGATGGTGTTCGTATTGCGGAACTAGACGAACAATCTTACAGAGAACAATTATGGGGTCACCGCCCTCTGACCGACTTTTGGCAGATTGGTTCAGGGACAGCAAACAGGCTTAAACGCTATGGAATCAACACCATGGGCGATATTGCAGAATATTCTATTTACAACGAAGAATGGCTATACAAGCTATTTGGAATTAATGCAGAAATTCTTATTGATCATGCCTGGGGTCTGGAACCCTGCCTGATGAAAGATATAAAATCTTATAAATCAAAGAACAGCAGCCTCAGTAGTAATCAAGTTCTTCCGCGACCTTATAAATTCACAGAAGCAGAGATAATTGTTAAAGAAATGAGCGATATTCTTTGTTTGGACCTAGTAAGAAAAAACTTAGTTACTGAATCTGTAACTTTATATGTAGGTTTTGATCATGCATCTGCGGTTATCGGCTATGATGGTCCTTGCTACATAGACTACTACGGACGAGTCGTTCCAAAACATGCCGGCGGAACCTTTCGTTTTTCATGCCCGACAAACTCGGCTAAAGAAATAACAAAAGGCTTCTTAACCATATTTAATGATGAAAAAAGAGTCAATCGAAACCTGTTAATACGAAGAGTCGGAGTCTGTGCCAATAAAATTTCGGCAAACACTGGTTGCTATCAGCTTGAATTATTCAGAGATTATGAAAAAGAAGCCAAAGAAAACAATCTGCAGCATACTTTACTTCAAATAAAATCGAAATATGGTAGCAATTCCATACTTAAAGGAACCAACTTCTTTGAATGCAGCAGAACAAAAGAAAGGAACTCACAAATTGGAGGGCATAGAGCGTAATCAGTTAACCAATCTAACCATGCGGACAGTAGACGCGAAACCTCTATTCTCCGCACAAGGCTCGTTCCCTCAAAGTCTATCCGAAGGTACAAATTAACAGAGACCGCGGAGGAGAATAAGGTTGAGCAAGCAACTGTCCGCCAATCTTAGAAAACAAAACAGTCTTCGGACTTAACTTTCTACTACTTGGCAAAGTTCTCAAAAATCCCCCAGTCTACTTCGTAGACATCCCCCTTTAATAAAGGGGGTCTTTAAAGAATTACACTCAATTATCGTTTGCTTGTAATTGACAGTTATATCTGTTATTTGCGTTTGCAAAACATTTCCCTTATCTCTTATCTCTAAGAGTTGTACGTTTATGACAATAGGTAGAATACAAAATCATGAAATCCTATTTAAACTTAAAAAATAAACAGAGGCCGGTACATAATGGCGACTATTTCTCTTTCAAGCACCCTCCAATGGATAGACGAAAGAGAGCCAAACTCTTCATGGCTTTCGAAGCATTAAATGGATTCAGTGAAGAAATAGCCAAGGCCGGGAAAGAATAAAGTTTATTCCTTAAAAAGCGCAGTACCAACGCGAACTATGGTTGCGCCTTCTTCAATAGCTATCTGGTAATCACCAGACATTCCCATAGAAAGTTCCATAGCTTTATATGCTGGTCCTTCAAGTTTTTTGCTTTCTTTAAACAAATCTGCAAGCTTTTTAAAACAAGTTCTCACCTGATTGTCGTCAGCATCTAAAGGTGCCATACCCATCATTCCACGAATATCAAGGTATTCATTCTCTCTATAATCCTTGATAACTTCTAAAACTTCGTTTACATCAAAGCCTTGTTTGGTTTCTTCCCCAGAAATATGAACTTCTAGCAAAACAGGACACTTTCGGCCTGTTTTCTTTGCCCATTCAATGAATTCATCAAGAAGTTCACGCCTATCAATGGAATGAACCAAAGCAGCAACTGGATAGACATATTTAATCTTGTTATTCTGCAAATGGCCAATACAATGCCATTCTATAGGCAGTTTTTCCAGTTCTTTAGATTTATCACGCAAGGACTGAGGGCGATTTTCCCCAAAAGCCCTTTGCCCTAAATCAAACATTTCTTTGATTTTATCTGAACCAACAGTTTTAGAAACAGCCAACAGTTTAACGCTACCAGCAATTCTACCTGATGCTGTCAGACTTTTTGATATATTATTTTTTACAATTTCATAGTTTTCTTTTAATGACATTTACTCACCATGTTTTGCATCTTACCGTCATAAGATACTACAAATTCTCAATTCAATTTAACCGGTCTGGTTCTTAATTTTAAAACATTGGCAGTAACCGGAGAAACAGCAAGACGTTCTGCTGAAGTCGGGTCATGATCAATAACCAGAGAATTGAGTTCAGTATTATCAATCCAGCGTTGCAAATTGCCGCCAATACAAGAACCTATTATGTGAAGTTTAATACTTTTTCCGCCAGCCACACCAAGAAAATCAATCTTCTTATCGCGGTCTTTATTGTCTAATGAAGCGGCGGAATAAACACCTGCACCAGGTTTATAAATAACAGCTCGAATCTTCCATTCTCTAGCAGCATCTATAAATTCAGGAGTAGGATTATTCTTTTTGATAACTTCTTCCAAATCTACAGTGGAAATAGCTGTGCCTTGAGCAGCAACCAAGAAGAGATTAAGCTTGGAATCTATGTTGGTAGGGCCAGTAACAAAGATATGACCAGGAGTTACAACAATAAGATCAGTTCCGATTTCACCTCTGATGTAAACAGAACGTTCAGAAAAAATCAGCTTAGCACCATTTAAGTTAGCACCATCAACGTTGTTGTAGCCGTTATACTTAACATCACTAGCCAAAACAATATACTTTTCATCCTTCAGTTCGTCCATTTCATACTTTGATGAATTTGGAGTCAAATAACTGTCAGAGTGCATTGTTATAATGCCAGGATGATAATCGACCTCAATAGGATTGCCGTTCTGAAAACCTTTCCCTTCGCTATTGATATAAATTCCACGATTTTTGGAAAGTTCTCTCAAGTGATTTATATCAGGTCTCCAAGAAGGAATATAAGAAGAGTATTTTATAGAATCTCTATCAACAAAATTCTTTGTAAGATTGCGCTTTTCAATGTTTCCTGATGTATATTGAATTCTAGGGCTTGAATACATCATTCTCACAGAATTTGTATCCTTTTCCTTCAACATAGGAGTAGTGCCTGGTCTATGATAAAAATATAATGCAGTCTGAGCAGGAGCATTAAATTCATGATTATCAATAACAACAGGCAATCCGCAATAAATAGGCCCGTTACAAGGAGAAACCCCTCCCCTCTTGAAAAAAGCACCGTAATTTTCGACAATCTGCTTATTGGGAGGAGATACAAAAGGAGACTTTCCTCCGGGTTCATACATTCTTATCAATAATTTAGGATCAAGAATCTTGCCTTGAATAGTAATGCGTCCGGAATCAAACAACTCATGATTGGCTTTATAGAATTCATTAAAAGAACCAAATTCTGAGACATAACGAACAAGCGGGTTTCCATAATAATATTCATCAAGACTCTGGAAAACCCCGAAAAGCTTAGCTAAATCATAAAGCTGAACTATAGCTGCGGTAGAGTAGCTGTGAAGCCCGCATCTTCCTTCAGCAAGAATCTGATACTGCTGTGATTCATCAATCAATCGAGTTTTATCGTCATCATCAATAGATAATTTGCGAATAGAAGTAATTCTGAAGAAAGATTTAGTCTTTATTCCAAGTTTTATCCATTCATCAATGGGAATACGGTCTTCAAAAAAGATAGCTGTTAGAACAGAGGGATCAACAGGTCTATCTGAAGTTCTAATAGACTCGCACATTTTTGTAACAGCATAATTTATGGCTGATTCGGCTGCAAGTCTAGCCTGATACTTATCGCTGCGAAGCTGACCTAAGTCTCTATCTGCCTGATAAACTTTTACAAGAAGAGAACCTATGAGCAGCAAAGAAAAGCCTATCATAACAAAAACAGGAATCAAAGATTGTTTTTTGTCTGTTAACTTAGCCATATCACTGATTCCTCAAATGTATAATTCTTTTAAATTCTTTAGTTTCAGATACTCCAGAAGCAGAATTTACATTTTCTGCCTTAAAACTTAATTCAATCTGAGAAGCTGAAACACGAACAAATTTTCCATCTTTGCAAGAAGCAACCAAAGGATTTGAGAAACGACCAAAACGCTTTGTAGTTGGTCGGCCATCCTTCATAACATAAATCATCTTGCCTTCATTAAAAACAAAACCCTCTAAATCTTTTCCAACTTCAAGCTTGGTAGGGTCAACCGGAGCGTAATAATAACATTCATTAGATTCGCCAACAAAAGGAGAATCTATATAAATAGAATTGGAAATTTCGCTGCAAACTTCATCAAGCATTCCATTGATGTCGTAAACCCACTCGTATTTCTGCTGAGCCTTGCGAACATCTGAAGAATTCACAAAGAAAAAGAAAATAGAAGAGCCTGCAGCAATAGATAAAAACACAGTAAACAATACGAGTTCCCAAACACTAAGTCCGCTTTTTCTTCTCATGGTCTGGTCCTCGATTTCAAATACTCTAAGCTGATGGTCTTAGTAGATGGGAAACCACCCCACTTCACCTGGGCTCTAACAAGGAGGCAATCAGGGAAATCTGGCTGAGGAACGGCTTCTATCTTCCCATTAAGCCCGATATCTTCATAACCGGGAATAGGCTTGAATCCTTCTGTATAACCAGAAGCCTCATAAGAACGTTCCAAAGCACCTTCCATAAGGTTTTCCAAAGCTACGGAAGCTCTCAGATGGGTATCAGAATTAATTAAAGGTATAGCTTTTATCGACCAAAGCTGAACGAAAGGCCATAAAAAGAAAGTAGCTATACCAACATAAATCAGTTTTTCAAAAAGCGTCCTACCATTAGCGGCCACGACAAATCCCCTATTAATTTAAAGAAGCGTATTCTGTTAATTCCTGGATAAACTTTTCAGCCATAACGATTTTGTCTTCGTCTTTTGTAACCTGAACGTATTTTTTCCAGGTTTTAATAGCTTCGTTATTCATTCCCATACGTTCATATATTACAGCCATATTATACAATGCTTTGTCAAGAAAAGGATCCTGTTTTAAAGAAGCTTTATAAACATCGATTGCTTCATCGTAACAGCGCTCCATATCAAGTAAACAAGCCAAGTTATACAATGCCTGAGTATTTCTCGGATAGATATTTAAAATATCTCTATAGCTGCTCATAGCGCCATCTATATCACCAGAATTAAATTTTTCATAAGCAATTGTAAGTCTTCTGCTCAAATCAGAATTAACAGTAGGTATAATTCTGGATTTTCTTGTTGTTTTTGCAGCAGACTTTGTAGAAACTCCTGCCGCAGAAGCATACTGCTGATAATAGTGCTTTACTTTGCGAACATAGTTCTTGGTTTCTCTAAAAGGCGGAATCCCCTTATATTTTTCCACATTACCAGGCCCAGCATTATAAGCTGCCAAAGCATAATCAATATTGCCATCGAAACGCTTCAGCATCATTCGAAGGTAATTAGAACCTCCGAGAATGTGTTCCCTAACATTAAAGGGGTCAGAACAACCAACTACTTTTGCAGTAGCCGGAATAAGCTGCATAAGCCCCTGTGCGCCCTTAGAAGACATAACATCCGGGTCGAAATCTGATTCAACTTTGATTACAGATTTTATAAGGAAAGGATCTAATCCATGAGTGCTTGCTGCTTCGTTAATGTAGTCGCTAAAAGAATCGTCACTAGGCAATAGACTCTTTTGACTGCTGAAAGAAGTAGAAGTAAGATTGCTTATACCAGCAGAAGGCGAATCTGGACCTTCCCTTTCCTTTTTGCTGGTAACAACAATTTTATACTTTTTGTTTGGAGGACTGTCGGTTAGGAACAATCGCCCCTGTTCATCTCTATAGGAATAAATAGCGGCACTAGATTGAATAGCTAGTCCGAGAACCATCATTCCAGCGATAAATAAGAAGCGCTTCAAGAAACATTCCTCCTAGCCATTAAAGTTAAATTCACAAAACAATCGGCAGATGTTTTTCTTTTCTTAACTATAAACTATACAAAATTTTACAAGATTTCAAAATAAACCAAAATAAATATTGCAAATACAATCAGAAAAAGAATTGATAAAATAATTACTGTTTCGGCAAAACCACCGCCAATCATTACCGGCTTCAGTTTATAAGGCTCTAGAATAAACTTGTTGCCGATTTTCTTTACAGACAAACCGACATTGGAATCAACTACGATTGTCGGTTTATTAGTAAAAATACCAAGAATTTCAACCAATTCCGAATTAATCTTATCAGAATCCATTCTACCTGAAAAAGAATTTAAATAGCCTATTTGACCATTTTTGGAAAGATAGGCTATTGCTGATTTTACAACCATTCCATCAACTTTATCAGGCTCTTTAAGTGAAGAACTGTTTTTGCCATTTAAAAGACATCTAAGAACCCCAACATCTAAAGTTATATTAATAAAATTGGATATAAATAAAGGAATCTTTGTCTCAAAAGCTAATTCTCTCTTATGATCTGTTGCCAATTCTGTGATATCAGCCAAATTGATACTTTTACCTTTAAATATAGGCAACGAAGAGATTCTTATCTCTCTATGAAAAGATTTATCAGACAAATCCAGAACAGAATAATAATCGAAGCGTAAAATCAAAAACAAAGCTGTAAATACTAATGTCAAACCAATAACAATTTTATAAGCAGTACTTATGTTAAGCAGAGAAAAGAACAATACACCTACGCCGAGTAGAAACATAATACAGATAAAGAAATATAATATAGAATCATTTTCGATTAATACTTTATCGCCTTCTAAAAAGATAGTCCGAAAATGAGTCAAGCCTTGAAATAAATCAATAGCTTTTGAATCATTCTTGTTTACAGGAGTCTTATTGCTATCAGAATTCAAAATATAGATGTATCCTTATATAAACGCTGTGGTAATGATATTTAATCAACGAACTACTCTAGTAAAGATTCTAGAATAGGATAAAATAATTATCAAAGGTTATTTTAAATTTTTTCTAAAAAATTTTAGAAAATGTGTCATAAAGCTAAGACTTTTATGAAGATAAAAATTCTTTTAGCTTGAACAGAGAGAAAAAAAGTTTAGAGTCGATTTGCAACTTTAAAATATTGTCTTTATAATTAGGCTCCATCGAAAAGATAAAAAACTTAACTAAGTAAAAAAATAAAGAGGCAAAAATGAGCGACCTAAATCCAGCTTCCACCAATGAAGCTCCTAGTCTTGATACCCTAAAAGAACTCTATTCTCATCAAAACAGAGAATGTTGGTTATGCAAAAGTTATGCAGAAAAACTTGAAGCTGGAAAAGAATTAAAAGAAGAAGAACTTTGGCATTTTACAAACTGTGTAATGGCTTGGGAACAAGTTAATCACGAAAA
>JAEEGK010029499.1_pt1 | contig 10933 bp, 7 predicted proteins | sample 8958771 | NCBI WGS metagenome assembly JAEEGK01 (sample SAMN16246547, study PRJNA631951) | gut metagenome | biome: gut microbiome; feature: rumen; material: SC-attached | host: Bos | place: Iran: Karaj | collected 2018-10 | reverse complement strand
GGCCACGCATTCCTCGCGCTGCACCCAACAAAGTATGCTGAGGAGCTGGTTAAGAAGATGGAGAAGAGCGGTGCTAAGGCTTACCTCGTGAACACTGGTTGGAACGGTACCGGCAAGCGTATCTCTATCCCCGATACACGTGGTATCATCGACGCTATTCTCGATGGCAGCATCCTGAAGGCTGAGACCAAGAAGATTCCTTACTTCGACTTCGAGGTTCCCACAGCTCTGCCCAACGTGAATCCCGCTATCCTTGATCCTCGCGACACTTATGCTAACGCATCTGAGTGGGAGGAGAAGGCTAAGGATCTGGCTGCTCGCTTTATCAAGAATTTCGGCAAGTACACCACTAATGAGGCTGGTAAGGCTCTCGTTGAGGCTGGTCCGAAGCTCTAATATACTATTATTAATATAATAAGAAATATGGGACTGCGCTTGCAGCCCCATATTTTTTGTTACGTTCAAACAGTTCTCACACCGCTTAGAATGTCTTCCTATGGATTGAAAGATTGATAAGACCGTCGCCTTATCCCTTGTCGACGATAACCGTGGGAGTGTCGTGATAGCGGCCGACAACCAGAAGCGTCTTGCGGGTCTTGTAACGGTAGAGTCCCGATAGTGTTGTCACCACCAGTTCGTAGCTGCGGCCTATCTCAAGCTGGTCGAGTGTCAGCAGTTGACTGTATTTTTGTGCTTCCTTCGGTTTGAATTCATAGAACACACTGTCAGGGATGAGCACCGTCTGGGGGTCATCCAGGTTAAGTGTGGTCGAGAAGGTGCCTTCAGGCGAACTGATGCCGGTAAAGACGAAGTGGACCTTGCTGCCACAATAGGTACGCAATAGCTCGAAGCTGGCGCTGAGGCGATCGACGTCGTAAACCATGATGCAATGCAGCCCGGGCCATAGCTGCTCCACCATCTGCGTTCCGATGTGGTGAAGCTCCATGATTTCACGGATGGTGTCGGCCCTTTCTGCATCCGGCTGTATGTAGGGGTTGCCATGCTCGATGTCTTCGGCCAGTGTCGGCCAGTGCTTCTCAATATAGCGCAGCAGTTCGAGCATATTGTCGTAATGGTCACAAATGGCCAGCGATATCTTCTTCTGCCGGAGGGCAAAGAGTGCCTGCAGATAGAGGACATCCGTTGTCTGTGGCCAGTTGTTGACGTCGACGGGAATGACATATACCTGGTCATTGTCGAATTCTCGCTTGACGAGATGGCGGCCCAGCAGGTTTCCGATGGTCAGTCCTGAAGGCAGGCGTTCCACGCCATTGTCCACCAGGTTCAGGGTCATGCCGTCTGTCAGAAAGCCATGCTGACCGGCAATGTAGAATCCAGCACAGAAACTGTAGTCGTAGTTGGCCTGTACGCTCCATCGGGACTGTGGCAGCTTTCTATAGCCGTCGACCGTGGAGATATGCTCTGTGAGATAAGCCGTCAGGACGTTTCTTTCGCCATTGACGATACGCTCGATATAGGGTATATAGTCCTCATAGCTTGTCAGCGGCATAAAGCGTCTGAAGCCGTCGAGGGACAGGATGTTCTTGAAGCCATGCTCGATGCCGAAGGTGGTCTTGGCATTCTCGCGTACCAGCCTCATGACGAACTCCTCCTGGCTTCGCATGGGGTTATAGGTAATGTCATCCAGCCTGTTCCTCACCTGCTGGCCGTCCATCCACCGTGCTTCGTTGACAACCTTGATTACTTTTTCTTCCATAGATGCACTATAAGTCAATCTCCCTGATTTCTGCGCTTACGCAGCGTTTAGTTTCGTTAGGCAAAGGTACGCATTTTCCGGCATTTTAGAGGCATCTCCCATGCCCCCACCCCACATTTTGTAAATTCTGAAAAAGAAATTGTAAATTCTGTAATCAGCGGTGAATGCTGGCGCCCTGTTGGAAGGGCTCAAAAGTAAGAGATGAGCAATGGCGTTTTGTTTTTTTAACGCACGTATTGGGCGGCTATACCAAATGCGTGCATGCTTTTATACGAGAGTATTGTTTTTTCTTGTTATCTTTGCAAACACAATGATAACAAAACAAAAACTATCAATAAAAAGCTCTATGAAAATTTTAAGAACGAAAGCCTTAAGTATCGTGGCTGTCCTGTTGCTGATGGTACAGGGAGTCTGGGCACAGGGTGTGCTGACCACCGACGCGATGATTCGCGTGGCAGAGCAGAAGAACAAGTTGGAGCGTATGACGGTTGACGGGAAGATGATGTCGCCGGCACAACAGCCTCGGCTGACGCTCGTCGTGAAAGTGGCAGACGAGAATGCGGCTGATACGTATGCCCGTCTGCGAGAGCAGGGCGTGACCATCAGGGGGCGCATCGGTCAGCAGGCCATCGTGCAAGTGCCGATAGACAAGGTAGAGGCCATCGCTCAGGTGGACGGCATCCTCCGTGTGGATGTAGGCCATCAGGGGCAGCTGAAGACCGATGTATCACGTGAGGTGACAGGTGTCAACCAGCTCAACGGCAGTAACCCGTCGGTGCCCTCACCCTTTACAGGCAAAGGCGTGACGGTGTGCGTGGTGGATATAGGTATAGACTTCAACCACCCTGCCTACAAGGATGCTCAGGGACGTTCGCGTATCAAATGTGTTTACAACGTATTTTCGGATAAAGGTCGCAAGTTCGAATACGACGACCCCGTGGCTGGTCACATAGAATTTCTGGGCAGCGTGTTCGACACGCCAGAACTCATCTCCAAGTTAGTCTATGACACTAGGACGATGGCCCACGGTGCCCACACCACAGGCATTGCTGCAGGCTCACTGACACCGCAGGGCTTCGGTGGTATGGCTCCCGATGCCGACATTGTCTATGTGGCCATGTCCACGCTCTACACCGAGGACGATATGGACACCGATACGGGTATCCCCGAACAGGGCAACCCCTTAGAAGACCCCAGTCCCAAGGATCTTGAAGAAATGGGGCAACTAGTAGAACAATTCTTGGCCTTTGCCGATGCCTATGCCCAGCAGAGCAACCAGCCCCTCGTGGTGAGTTGCAGTCTTGGCTACCACTTGGGACCTCACGATGGCACCGGTGCCGTTCCCGAAGCCATCTCAGCCCTCTCCAAGCACGCCATTCCCGTGTTTTCCAGTGGCAACGAGGGTGGGAAACCGATTCACATACAATATGAGTTTACTGCCGACAAACCATCGTTCAGCGTTGGTCTCCCGCGATCTCTTGCAAGTTTAGGTGATGAAGATCCGGATCCCGAAAATCCTCTCATGTGGTATTTCAGTGACGGGATAAAAGGCTACACACACCCCGGACAGGGTGGTGAAATCGACTTACGGCTCAACGTGGTTACCCACGATAAAAACAATAACATCATCGAGAATGTCTGGTCGTCACCGGTCATCAACACCACTGTAGGCGCCTCCGACCAGGTGGTGATGATCAACTCGGCCGACTACCCTGAAGTAGAGAAGTATTTCAGAGGCAAGGTGTACGTTGCTACCCGCACGCGGTCTAACGGCCAGCTGGAGCTGACCATCATCCCCAAAGCCCTCTGCAAGGAGCAAAGAGACGTTGCCAGCTACGCCCTGACCCTCACCGTGACAGGCTCGCCCGGCATCACCCTTGACATGTGGAACAACTCCGCCAAGTTCATGCCAATCGCCAGTGAGGGCTATCTCGTTGGCGACGCTCTCATATCAGGCAGTGACTGGAGCAGCACATCCGATGTCATCAGCGTGGGAGCATGGTGCGCCAACACCACCGCACGAGCCAACGAACAAGGTAAGGAGGACGAAGACGAGTCAAAAACCTACACTCTGGGCGACATCGCCTATTTCAGCAGCTATGGCATGATGCCCAACGGTGTTGCACAGCCGACTGTCTGCGCTCCGGGCGTCAATGTGGTATCAGCGGGAAGCCAGTATGTCGATGCCGCGAATGGTGCCACCCCAAAATACATCGACACAATGACATGGCAGGGCTATCCCTACGTAAACATGTCGGGCACGTCGATGGCCTGTCCCACCGTGTCGGGCATCATAACTCTGTGGCTGCAGGCTAATCCAAAGCTCACACTGGCCGATGTAAAGGACGTTCTGGCCAACTCGTGCGACAACGACGAGTTCACCGCCAAGAACCCCATCCGCTGGGGCCATGGCAAGATCAATGCCAAGAAGGGATTGGACTATATTCAGCAGGCTTCGGGGATCGTTGAGATGGAAGATGTCAGAAGTAAGATGTCAGACGTATGGTACACGCTCGATGGTCGCCGCACAGTTAATGGCCAAAAGCCAACGGCTAAAGGCCTTTATATTTACAATGGTAGAAAGACAATTATTAAATAACATGCGATTATAAAGAGCATGCATCGACCAGTTCTCCTGTTGTTCAGCTTTCTGCTCTTATCGGATTCGATGTTCGCGGAAGGTGATTTGCCCGTCGTAGAGATGAAGGCAGACAGGACGGTGATTTATCCCCAGCGAATGGAACTGACGGGAAAGGAGACATTGATGGATATCCTCCAGATGGTGCCGGAACTGATGATTGCCGGTTATGAGGATGTCATCTCCAGCTATAACCTCCGCATTGATAACGCCCCGATAAACGGCGACACCAGGTTGATTCTGAGTCAGATGAAAGCCAAGGACATCGCTAAGATTCAGGTTTGTGACAATACGGGCGTTGCGAAGGGAACCATCGGAACGGGCAGGGTGCTGGACATCAACATGAAGATGCCTGACGGGGTGAAAGGCTTCGTGGAAGGACAAGGTGACTACGGGAAAGATGTAGCAGGCATTGGCTCCGTGAACGCATTATACGGCAGCCGGCATACTGACCTCTATGCCAATACGTCCTATCGTTATCAGAAGGGTAACGAGGAATATCTGACGCTCCACATGACGAACCGCTTCGACGAGAGGAACAGGCTGTTGACCTTTTTCACCCAGCAATATCTTGACCATCCTTCCAGTACGTCGCGTAAGGTCATGGGCAGGGCACGATTCTTCCATACCTTCAATGACGTGGGTACGGAACTGCTCCTCGTGGGCGGTTATCAGTATGCCAGTGATCCGGCTCTCTCCAACAAACTGCCATTGTATATCGTTGAGCTGAATACGCCTTTGCTGACAAAGCGGCTATCCATGATGCTGGGTGCCGAGGGAGATTTCCTGATGACCAGACAAAAGAATACGGACAGGAGTTGGGATGTCTTCAATAATGATATCTATCTGCAGTTCACCTATGCCTTGCCTAAGTGGAAGTTGACAGTTGGTAATCGTGTGATATTCTATAACTACAAATTGGCGGAGGCGGGAACCACTCAGAAGCATACTGACACCCGTGACAATGCGAATGCCTGCGTCATCTATGCACCAGACGACCAGAATCAGATTCAGTTGGGCTATTATCGCAAATACTATAATCCTTCCTACCTGGTCCTCTTTATGGATGCGAAAACGCTTATTGATGAGGAATGGGCAGCGGCGGAGGGACTGCTGGAGGAATGGACTATCAATCAAGCGAAGCTGGCATACACCTATAGTAAACAGAAATTGACGGTGCAGACAGAGGCGAGTTATTATGCCATTGAAGAAAGTGAGAATTTCACTACATTGGGTGTGTCGGCTTATTGGAAAGCAAATGGGTTGACGCTGGCGGGTGGATCAAATCTTTATGCGGCTAAGAGTGGAACATACGCTTCATTCCGTTTGGCTTCGACTGCTTATCTGCCTCATGAATGGCAGATAGGCATGCAGGTGGTGTATTTTACTGGTAATTCTCCAAGACGTGAGGAAACTGGCATACCTGTGTATGGATGCCTGTCTGTGAACAAGCAGTTAGGCAAGAAATGGTATATGGGCGTTGATTGGCATGATATGTTTGATGCCGTCTGTAGTGAAGCAAAAGTAAACAGACATGCTGCCAATATGAGGTTGCAGTATAGATTCTAATGATAAAAAGAAAGAGCGTATGACAAGTATTGAACTGGATATGATACAAACAGCCGGCATTGGTGGCTTAGCCCTCCTCGTCGGTATGGTTTTAACGCGAAAGGTGGCTTTTCTGCAGAAATTCTGTGTGCCGTCGCCAGTAAGCGGTGGTATCATCTTTTCATTGATTACTCTGGCACTATATGGCTGGTTCCATGTGGTGGTGTCGTTCGATGGTACATTGAAGGATGTCTTTATGCTGGCATTCTTTACAAGCGTTGGTTTCCAAAGTGACCTTAAAGTCATCAAGCAAGGTGGCAAACTATTGGCGATCATGCTGGCCCTATTGCTTCTCATTATTGCTATGCAAAACTTAATGCCAATGGGAATCACCCGACTTATGGGGGTTGATCCTTTGATTGGTATGGCTGCAGGTAGCATATCAATGACGGGTGGACATGGTACGGCAGGCGGATTTGCAAGTGCTCTCGAGGGAATGGGACTGCATGGTGCAGGAACAATCGGTATGGCAGCTGCAACCTTTGGCCTTATTGCGGGTTCTATGATAGGCGGTCCATTGGCTGAGAGGATTATCCGCAAGAAACTGACGCATGAACAGATGCAGGCACCAGATGAGGAGATTGATCCTGCAATGGCTGGTATCGAGAGTGACGAGGCTTCACCATCAGGTCGTAAGAAGCGTGTCAGTACGAACGAGCAGGAGTTCCAACAGTATGCGAAGGCTACTTATTTTATTATCCTGGTCATGGGTGGCGGTACCATATTGAGTTGGTTGTTTGCAAAGACGGGTATCACGTTCCCAACTTATTTCGGAGCCTTGATCTTAGCCGCCATGGTTCGTAATACCATAGGATTTGTCCGTTACAAAGAAGGCGGTAAATGGGTGAAGGCTGAGAAATTACTTGATATGGAGCGAATTATCAGTGTTGGTAACATCTGCCTGTCAATGTTCCTTGGAATGGCGATGATATCCCTTAAACTTTGGGAACTTCAAAGCCTGGCCCTTCCATTGATAGTCATCCTGGTATCTCAGGTACTGATGATGGCCTTATTTGCATACATGGTGGCATTCCCCCTGTTAGGTCGCGATTATGATGCTGCCGTCCTGTGTGCAGGAATATGTGGCTTCGGTCTTGGCGCAACACCCAATGCGATGGCTAATATGAGTGCTGTATGCTATAAATACCGCTATACAGTCAAGCCATTCCTCATCGTCCCCATCATCGGTGCTATGTTTGCTGATCTGATCAATACAGGAATGATTACCCTCTTCCTGAACATATTGTGAGATAACTCAACTACCGGAAGTAAACGTGACGTCGCTCGAGATGGCCGAGCTGACAGGAACACCCAGACACCCGAAAGGGTGATTGCGGCGTTTTGTTTTTTTAACGCACGCATTTGGGAGGGGGGACCAAATGAGTGCGTAGGTTTTCTTGCAGGGCTGTTTCTTTTTTGGTAATTTTGTAACCGAAACAAATAAATAGCAAACTAACCAAACCTCCACCATTATGACGAATCCCGATGCCGCGAAGCTAGACTTTGCGGGTGACACGGTGTCATTCGTTGGTGGACGGATAATAATAAATAAGAACAGGAACAATAATTATAAAAACAATACAATTATTCATTTAAAAACAGTAATGATTATGAGACAAAAATTACTATCAATTCTCGCGCTGCTCTGCCTGACGGTAACCAGCGCATGGGCGACCAACTACACGTCGTTCAGCGGCGGTGAAGTGCTCAAGCCCGGTGACACTTTTGAAATAGCCGAAGGCTATTGGGAAATCAATGAAATGGTATTCTATGCCAGTAATAGTCCTTTTACAGTGCTAAGAGCAGACATCTATCCTGGAGAAGATCCTGGGGTGGATCCAGCGACAGTCATGGAGTCTGAAGACGGAAATTTCTTTGTGATTAAGGGTGATAACGGTAATTACTACTTCGCTGATATCGAAAAGATGAACCTTCTGCCTGCCATGAACAACAACACATGGCCCGCCACCCCGTACGACGGCATTGAAGTGACTAAAACTGGCGAAAAGCAATTCACATTTGCCGAATATACCGCCCCCCCAGCCACCAGCGGTTACTGTGGCGACCCGGACGTGAATAATGGCGAGGATGTCACATGGGAAGTGTCCGGCACCACCATCACCATCAGCGGCACGGGTGCCATGGCGGATTATGATGATGATACTAATATGGCGCCTTGGCTTGACTACAATATCAAGTCTTATGCTGAAGAAATCACGGCCATCGTTATTGAGTCAGGTGTGACGACCGTCGGCAGCTATGCCTTCAAAGGATGCTACTATGTGACATCGATCAGCATCCCCGCCGGTGTGATGACCATCGGCAGTCATGCCTTCGAAAATTGCTATAAAGTGGAATCAATCAGCATCCCCGCCAGTGTGACCAGTATCGGCGAAAAAGCCTTCTATTATTGTGGACAATACACCCACCCGACTGTCACTATTGCTTCCGGTTCGAACCTTGAGACCATCGGCAATAGTGCCTTTGAGAATTGCCCCATGGCATCGTTCACCATACCCGACGGTGTGAAAACCATCGGCACAAAAGCCTTTAGATATTGCTCCGGGCTGACTTCAATGAACATCCCTGCCAGTGTGACGAGCATTGGCGAAAATGCTTTCCAGTACAGTTTGAGTTTGGCAACAATTACCCTTAACGGCAATCCGTATATGCATGCAAGTGCCCTCAATAATATTGCTAATAATGCGACAGTGACGATGAACCTGACGGCAACTGTAGAAGAGAGTGGCGAATACTGGTTGACGTTCTATAACGAGAATCATAGCTTCCAGGTTCCAACCACGGGTACACAGATTTTCAAGGCTGCGCCCAGAGGCTCGAACTTGCTGCTGACAGAACTGTCAGAAGACAGAGTCGTGACGAAGGACAATGCTGTCATCCTGAAATCGGAAACGGCTTCTATCTCGCTGACACGGACAACAGCGAGCAGCAGCAGCAACTACACAGGCAACGGCCTGCAGGGCGTTAAGGCTACTGCAGGAGCGACGAGCGACGGCACGTTCTACGCGCTGAACAGCGATGCGCAGGGCGTGGCCTTCTACCCGGTGGCATCGGGCACTAAGGTCGCCTTAGGCAATGCTTATGTGACCTCTGACAGCTCCAGCGATTTCTTAGCCTTCGTTATTGCCAACGACGTGACCTTCGCTGACGGCCTTACCGACTGGACGGCTACTCCCGCCCCTGCGGCCGAGGGTGAGACCGTGACCCTTAACTACAGCGGCAAGAAGAAGGTGAAGAGCATTACTGTGACGAATTATTAAAACCCTCTTGCATGCGCATATAATATATAATGTATAAAATAAAAACAGAAAAGATTATGACTAAAAAGATATTTTCAATCATCGCGCTGCTCTGTATGGCAGTCAGCGGCGCATGGGCTCAAGACGAGGAACTGCTGACCACCATCAACAGCTCGTCAAATAAGGACTTCAAGAGTGGCAGCAAAACATTCGATGACAAGGTTACCGTCACCTTCAGTGCAGCAGTTAGTAATGGCGGCGACACTTGGGGATGGTACTCGAGTGATAACGTTACAGTTTCCGTCACGCCCGTCCAGGGTTACACCATCACCCGCTGCAAGTTCTACTGCAATAGCGGCAATGCCCTCGATGAAACAAAGCCCTTCGAGGCTGTTCTGGGGGGTGGTGGTTTTCACACGTTAGTCAACGGCAGCAATATTGGAGATTGGGGCGTGACCAAGATTGAGGTCTATGGCTATGAGACCCCCGCCATCGTCGTGACCCCCACCGCTAACAAGAACGAGTGGACCTTCCAGATGCCCGCTTACAGCGCGTATGTAAACGTAGAGTATGACACCGAGCTGGCTCTGAGCGAAGCCAACGACAACACCGCTACGCTCGATGAGTGGGACGGCTATGAGGCTGACGTCACCCTGACACGCACGCTGGCGGCAAGTGGCTGGAACACTTTTGCATTACCGTTCAGCATCGATGCCACCAAATACACCGCACTGCAGACTGTGCTGTCATCACAGAGCATCACCATCGCTGTGAAGGAACTTAGCGAATCGACGCTCAAGGACGGAACCTTGACACTTGCTTTCACCAATGCCACTGAGATCAAGGCAGGACAGCCCTACCTCGTCAGAGTATCGAAGGATCTGAACCTCGCTTCACTGCAAACAGCCCTCGCTCTCCTCTCATTACCCAATCCCTTCGCCGGCGTAGAAATCAGCAAGACCCTCGTTCCCACCGAGACCACCTATGCCGACTTCATCCCGACACTGGGTAAGACCAAGGTTACGGGTGACACGAAGGAAATTCTCTTCATCGGCAGCGGTAACACACTGCTCTATCCCACAGAGCTGCCAGGCTACTTGAATGGCTTCCGCGGCTACTTCCGACTGAAGGGCGACGCCGCAGCCGCCAGCAGCTTCAGCCTGAACCTGGGTGAGGAAACGACGGGAATCAAGTCAATTGAGAATGGACAATTGACAATTGACAATTCCGAGGTTTATAACCTTGCTGGTCAGCGTGTGGCTCAGCCCACGAAGGGTCTTTACATTGTGAATGGTAAAAAGGTTGTAATTAAGTAATGGAGGGCACGACTATGATTAAGAAAGAATATTTGCAGCCCACGATGGACGTGGTTGAAATAAACATGAATGTCCAGATTCTGGCCGGTTCGGTAACCGACATCGATACTACTGGTCTCGACGATCCCCCTACAACCGGTGGCAGCGGTGACATCGGCGGCGCCACGAGCCCGCTGTTCGATGGCGACGCATGGGACATCCTGCTCGGTAAATAGACAGGTAGTGAGAAGTGAAAAATGTGAGAGGTGCAGGTCATGCACCTCTCACTTTTTTATTCGTTCTTCTTTTAACATGTAATTGCCATTAATTGACCATTAATAATTATATGATTCAATTTTCTGATTGAGGCGGGGCATGCCTTCGGGTCGAAGAGATGCCTTCTTCGAAGGCAAGG
>JAEEGK010029498.1_pt1 | contig 10933 bp, 8 predicted proteins | sample 8958771 | NCBI WGS metagenome assembly JAEEGK01 (sample SAMN16246547, study PRJNA631951) | gut metagenome | biome: gut microbiome; feature: rumen; material: SC-attached | host: Bos | place: Iran: Karaj | collected 2018-10 | reverse complement strand
CCTTGATGCCCCATCGCGAGAGGATGGTGGCGGGGTTGCGGACCACGCGCTCGGTGACGGGGTCGAACATGCTGTAGTTCATGCCCTGCTTGAGCCAGAGCTTGCCGTCGCCATCCTCCCAGATGCGGTCCACGTAGTTGTTGCGCAGCGTGGTGGTGTCAGCGGGGTCGGAATAGAACACGCGGAAGCGGAAGCCGTCGTAGCGGTTGAGGCCGTAGGCGGTACCGATCCAGATGAAGCCGCGGGTGTCCTGGTACATGTCGTTGATCTGTGAGTTGGACAGGCCGTCGCGGGCGTCGAGGCGACGGAACTTCATATCGGGGATGACTGTGGGGGCAGCACTCGCCAGGAGGCTGCACAGACAGAGTAGCGCGCAAAGGAATTGTTTCTTCATCAGTCGTTATTGTTTTTTGGCAGAGGTCTCGCGGATGACGAGTTTCTGCGGTACGATCTTCTTATACACCTTGGTATCGCCATTGATGGTGTTGAGGAGCAGGCGGCACGCCTCCATGCCCATCTCGTGACTCTGGTCGACGATGGCAGAGAGGCGGGGGGTGACATAGCCCGCATGGACATCGTCGGTGAACCCGATGAGCGCCACATCGTCGGGGATGCGCAGGCCCTGCTGCTTGATGGCGGTGAAGGCGGCGAAGGTGATGATGTCGTTGAACGCCAGGATGGCGTCGGGGCGGTTGTCGCGCTGCAGCAGACGCGTGGTGGCGTCGAGTGCCCAGTCGTAGTCGATCTTATCGCACACCACGAGGTCGCGGTCGATGGGGATGCGGTTCTCGCGCAGCGCCTCGAGATAGCCGTGCTTGCGACGGATGACCATGTCGAGGTGGTTCGGTCCGCCTATGAAGGCGATGCGACGGCTGCCCGTGTCGATGAGGTGCTGGGTGGCCTCCTGGGCGGCTACGTCGCCATTGGCGGTGACGCAGGAGAAGCGGTCGGAGAGACAGGTACGCCCGAAGAACACCAGGGGGATGGACATATCCGCTATCTCCTCGAAGTGGCTGTAGTCGCGCGTGTTCTGCGACAGACAGGCGATGATACCCTCGACATGGAGGTTGATGAAGTCGTCGATGGCCTTCACCTCTGCCTCGCTGTCCTCGTGGGTGTTGGCGCTGATGACGGAGTAGCCCGCCTTGCGCGCCTCATCCTCGATGCCGTCGAGGACCGCCGCATAGTAATGGGTGACCAGGTTAGGCACCACCACCCCTATGACCCGGGGCGCCTCTTTACGTAAACTCTGCGCAAAGGGGTTGGGACGATAGTTCATGATCTTGGCGAGCGCCTTGACCTTGCGCTGCATCTCCTGCCCTATCTCGGGCGAGCTGCGCAAGGCACGGCTGACCGTAGCGATACTGACGCCCAGTTCCTGAGCGAGATCCTTCAATGAAGTGCGTCGTTTAGTAGTACCCATATCGTTATCGTAAATTGTGACGATGCAAAGGTACATCTTTTTTTGAAATTTGCAAACGTTTACGTGTGATTTTTTGCGCTAAACCATTGATTTCAAGCAAAATCGTCGTACCTTTGCAGCAGCAAAATCAGAAATGAGTAATGAATAGTTGATAATAAGTTAGTTAGAAAATGGAAAAGCAAGACTGTCGTGATGACACTCTTGCTTTTATTTTGTTTTAGAAGGTGGCACGCACCATGAACCGCACGCCATGCTTATGCGCCGTGGGCAGTTCGTTGTAGTTGAGACGGCGCACATACTCCACATGGATGATTTTGAAGATGTTATGCACGCCCAGGGAGAGCTCCATGTAGGGCTTCTTGGGGTCGAGGAGGTAGCTGCCCTCGGGCAGGTACATGAGGATGGGACTGCCCGCATTCTGCTCGAGGTAGGGGTTGTTCTTATCGCTGAGCTCGCCCCAGAGCACACGGAAGCCTATCCACTCACGCCACTTGAGCTTGCGGATGAGGGGGATGCGGTTGAGGAGCTTACCGTTGAGGTCCCAGTTGAGCTGGGCAGAGAGGAAGCGGTCCGTGGGGAACTCCATGTTGTTGATGGCCTCGAAGGTGTAGTCCTGGACGATATAGGAGAGGTTGGTCTCGGGCATGATGAGCAGCGGGTAAGGTACCTTCTCCCACTGGATGCCGCCCTTGAAGAGCCAGTCCATCTTTCCCCATGACTTGAGCCAGAGACGCTTGTAGATGGACGCCTCGGTGTAGTTATAGCTGTAGTCGCCACCCAGCACATCCTTGATACCCAGGGTGTGACTGACGGTGAACACGGGGGCGTCGAGGTTGATGGGCAGACGGCGCTGCTTGGTGTTGATGAAGGTCTCGCCCGGTGCGAAGCGGAGCTCTGCGCGCAGCTCCGTGGTACGGAACTTACGGCTCGCCACATCGCCACCCATGGGGTGACTCCAGTTGGTCCAGCGGCTGCGGTCAGCGCTCTCCGACAGCGGGATGAAGTAGAGGGCGCCTGCCGCCTCGTTCTCCTCGGTCTTGAAGGAGACGGTGGTGCGGAAGCCCCAGTCCTCCTCGCGCTCGAAGGTGAGCGACTGGCGGTTGTAGAACATCATCTTGTCGACCTTCGCCCATTTGAAGGCGGTGAACACGTTATCCTTATCGGTGTGCATGAACTTATCGGAGGGTGACATCACATCGTAGGTCGAAGAGAAGGTGAGGGTGCGCTGCGGGAACTCACGGGGCAGGTACTCCTTCTTGTTGAACGACCAGATGACATCGCCCTTGTAGTACCACTTATGCGAGTCCCAGCCGCGCGCCACATAGCCACGCAGGAAGAGGTTCGAGTCGAGGTTGGCGGTGGTCTGTGCAGACAGACGGGTGCGGAGGCCATCGACGAAGTTGGAGGTGACCATGGTGTTGATCGGTCCGATGTCGACCTTGCTCGGGTGCTGACGGGTGCCCGTCTCGACGAAGTTCTCGACGAACGCCTTGAGTCCGAAGATGATGTACTTGAAGCCCTTGACCTTCTGGAGGTTAGAGATGAAGTCGCCCATGCCGCTCTCGCCCTTGGTGAGCTCCACCTGACGGTAGCGGTTCCAGAAGTCGTCGCCACGCATCATCGCATTGGCATCCTTGACCTCCTTCTTGGTGCCCTTGAAGAGCTGACGGGGCAGCTCGTCGAAGGCATAGTCGGTGAGACGCGTGTTACGGATGACGGCGAACTTCTGCAGGAAGCTGGCGAGCTTGAGCTCGGTGAACATGTCATCGACGCTGAGCACCCACTCGCCATCGGGGAGCCGGGTGAACTCCTGCACCACCTGCATGTTCTCCACGAAGTTGACATCGCTCTTGCGGGGGATGGTCATCTCGCAGCGCTTGACCTGCCAGCTGGAGTCGGCCAGGATATAGAGGTCGCCACGGAACCCGAAGTCCTGCTGGTTGTTGGGCAGGAAGTGGAGGTGGAAGCAGCGGTCGTTGTCGACCATGAGGGTGTCCTCGATATAGTAGCGGTAGAACCCGATGGCATCCTTACCGATGGGTGAGGTGAAGGGGTACTGGAGCATGCGGATCTGGTCGTCGTAGATGTTGACATCGGTGAACACGTCCTTGATGACCGTGTTGAGGATGTCGCCCGTCTGGAACAGGTCGTTGATACCCTGGGTGTTGATGCCCTTGACGATGGTCTTCTCATCGTGGGGTTTCTTGCGGTACACCTTCTGCGACACCGTCTCATCGACGCTGACGGGGAGGATGAGCTTGTTGTTATACGGACAGGCCTCGATCTGGTCGAGGAGCCACTGTTTCTTCTTGTATTTGGGGGAGTCGAGCACCTCGGGCTTGAAGTCGTTGAGCGCCAGGGTGATCTTCTGGTACTTGTTATACTGGTAGAAGTCGCGGTTGCTGAGGTCGGTGCGCTTCTTGGCGGCGATGACCTTGCGCATCATCTCGACAGCGGGGTTGTTCTTCCGACTGTAGCGGCCACGCTTGGTCTTGATGGTGACCTCCTGGAGCATGCGGTTATCCGTTTTGAGCGCGATCTTGAGCACGCTCTTGACGCCCGCACTGATCTGGACGGTGTGCGACACATAGCCCACCGAGGTGAAGGTGAGCTGCCAGCCATTATGGCGGGCGATGGTGAAGTTACCATCCACATCCGATGCCACGCCAACGCCATGCCCCAGGTACTGGGCACTGGCAAAGGGGATGGGCTCACCGGTCTTGGCATCGATGATCTGACCGCTGATGACATGCTGCGCCCACACACCCAGTGCCAGCAACAGCATCATAGCTACTAATGTGATCCTTTTGTTCACTGTTTACAATATTTCGGTTAAACTTGTTATCACCTGGTCAGCCTGGGTGGCATCCACGGGGTCGTCGGTCCAGCCCTCACCCTGGAACCAGACGGTGTGACAGCCAGCCTGACGGGCGGGGATGATATCCTTGTCCATGCTGTCGCCCACGACGATGACCTCGTCGGGACGCAGGCCCAGGGCCTCAACGCCCAGGGTGAAGATGCGGGGATCGGGCTTGCGGACACCCACCACCGCACTCTCGACGATGGTGTGGAAGATGCCGTCGAGACGGAACTCGCGGAGCACCGTGGCGATATTTCCATAGAAGTTGCTCACGAGCACCATGGGATAGCGCTCGCGGAGCTGCAACAGCACCTCACGGCTACGCGCTGTCTCAGCACAGGTGAGGGCATAGAGATCGTCGACCACCGCCTGTTGGTACTGGGGCAGTCGGAGAAAGTCCAGTTCAATACGCAGCTTCTCCTCCAACGTGCGTCGGAAGGTGAAGTCGGGTTGGATGATGGGGTTCCTGCCAAGGGTGCGCTCCGCATGGACATACGCCTCGCGGAAGGCTGCCTCGCTGACCGGTACGTGCTGACGCTCGTAGGCATGCCAGATGACCTTACCCCAGTGCTGGCCACCCGTGTCGAGGGTGCCGCCATAATCAAAGATATAGCCTTTTATCATAGTTGTGCACAAAGTTTCTCGTGACGACGGTGCATGTAGATATACATGGCCTGGAACACCGTGATCTCAGCCAGGGGGTACACCCAGGGACAACCCAGCAGACAGGTGACATAGACCGTGATGGCACGGGCGTTGAAGGTGAGCAGGTTGGTGTACTTCATGAGGGGACGGCTGCCTGCCAGCAGCTGCTGGCGCACCGTCTCAGAGGGCTGCGCCTTCCAACGGGCGAAGAACTGCTGGAACTGCGGGGTGCGCTGCTCCTGACTCTTACAGTAGTTGGCGTAGTTGTAGAAGAACAGGCGTGACAGCACATCGCCCTTGGGCAGTGACTCGTAGTGTGCCCGCTGCTGCTGGTAGTTGTCGAGCTCGCTACCCTCCTTGCCCAGGAGGAAGAAGAGGTGGATCTGACGGTAGTAGTCGGCCAGGGAACTCTGACGGGCATGCATGAAGATGCCCGCGAGGGCGCAGAGCACGAAGCCCCAGAAGCCCCACTCGATATCGGTGCCAGGGATGGTCTGATACCACAAGCGCGCCACGATGCCCAGGTAGATGGAGAGGAACCAGAGGTCGCCCGAGAAGCCGTCGAGCATACGTCCGATGAGGGTCTTCTTACCGGTGATACGCGCCATCTGTCCGTCGGTAGAGTCGCAGAAGTTGGCGAACATCAGCAGCAGCACGCCATAGACATTATGCAGCAGGTCGGTGTAATGGAACATCCAGCCAGCGCCTACGCCTAAGAATATCGAGAGGATGGTGATGACATTGGGATGGATGTTGAACTTGTTCCACAACAAGGCGAACACCAAGCCAATGGGTCGGGTGAAATGGACATCGAGCCACTCCTCGGTGTCGTCGGATTTGAATGATAGTTTGAGTAATTCCTTAAAACTTGCCATGATACTTAATGTGTTATTGAACTAATCGTGCGATGGCCTCAGCCGCCTCGTCGCGACAGCGGGAGAAGCTGGGCCAGTCATTGAAATCGATGAGGTGGTAGCTGCCATCGTCGCTGATGATGGCATCGCCGCCATAGACCTGGATGCCCACGGCCCGGGCGAGCTGCTCTGCCGTGTGCTGCAGCGCCTCGACCACGAACGGATAGTGACGGGCGGTGCCGTTGCGCTGCTCGTCGTCGAACTTCGTGTCGCCATCGTCCGTGGGGTAGTAATAGCGGAAGAAGCCCGTGCCTGCCACACCGTAGAACTTCACCAGGTCGCCTGGCAGGTGGGCGCTGACGGTATAGGCGGTGATGCCGCGCGCCTGGAAGGCCGCGATGCGGGCATCGAGCTCCGCCCGGGTGGCGGCATACTGCACGTCGCCCTTGTCCTGGGCAGCGGCGTCGCCCCGTTTGAGCCAGTAGCCGTGCGGTCCCTCCTGCGGGGGTACGGGGGTGCCTATGCGCGCCATGATGTCAGCGAGACGGCAGCGGGCGCAGTTGGCGATGCCCGCAGCGCTGTTGATGGCAGGCGTCTGCCGCAGACGCTCGAGGGTCTCGGGGAGGCGCCCCATGGTGAAGACACGGTCGAAGGCGCTGGCATCGAACGGCTGTTGCTCGCTGACCAGCGTGACGGTGTGCCCTGCCGCCTGGAGCCGGTTGCCCACCGCCTCGAGAATGGCACGGTCCTTCGCCACGGAGTTGGGCGAGAACCGTTCAGCCCGTTGTATGAGGAGGATCTTCATCGGAGGAACGCTTCTGCTTTCTGGATGTCGGAGGCATGGTCGATGTCGAGGACCTTCGAGAAGGGGTACGCCTTCAGTCGGAGGCCGTCAGCCACCAGTGCCCGTTGGAAGTTACGCATACGACTCTCTCCCCGTTCGATGCAGCGCTGCAGGACGGGGATGGCCTGTGGGGTGAGTCCGTAGATGCCCCCACTGATATACTGAGGATGGTCGCAGCTATCGAGGAAGGCGGTGATACGGAGCGCCTCATCGGTAGCCACATAGAGCGGTTTCTCATCGTCGATATAGTCGGTGACGCCCATCAGACCGTCAGCCTCGCCACGGGCGATGAGCTGCTGGAATGCCGCCACATAGGCGGTGAACTCCTGTTCGCGGAAGATGGTGTCGACGGTGGTGAGCACGAAGGGTTCCTCGTGGAGCCAGCGACTCAGCTCCCACATGCTATGCATGGAGCTGGGGGTGCTCCTGACCGTGAACTTGAGCGGTAAGACACCAGCGGCAGCCACGGCCTGGAGGTGGGCTGCCACATCGGTCATCTGTTCGTTACAGATCACACAGATCTCGCTGGCGTCATTGCCAGCAAACACACGCATCAGGCGGTCGATGAGCTGCTCGCCTGCCACTCTCACCAGTGGTTTGGGGGCTGCTACGCCTTCCTGTGCCAATCGCGAGCCCTCGCCCGCTGCTATGATCGCATATTTCATTGTCTAACCTAACTAACTGAAATGTCGGTTTCCCTATTACTAACTAAAAATCGCTGCAAAGATACAACAATTATCTGAAATATGGAAACTTTGGGCTGTTATTTAGGTTTTATTGGCAAAAACCACCCCCATTAGGGGTGGCTTAAGTCGCTGGTATCGATGGTTCCCGAGCCCTGCTTGGACTGGTGGAGCTGTCGCACGCGTCCCTTGAGACTGATGTCGCCCGAGCCCTGGAGCGCCGCGCTCACCGCACCGCAGCCGTCCTGGAACGACACATCGATATCCCCGGAGCCACGCAACAGCAGGTCGGTCTGGAGCACCCGGAACTGGTTGATGTCGATGTCGCCCGAGCCCACGAGGCTGGCGCTGGTACGACGCGTGTCGAGGCGTTCGAAACCGATGTCGCCAGAGCCTATCAGCTCGATGTCGCAGCGGTCGCAGATCACATCAGAAAAGCTGACATTACCAGAACCCTTCAGACGCACGTTGAGCTGGTCGGTATCGATGTGATGCTGACTGATAAATTCGCCCGAGCCGCTGACCTCCACCCCGATGATATCAGGCGAGGATACCGCTACATAGAGTTTGTCGTCGTCGTTGAAACGGAAGTTGACCAGTCCCATCTTTCCCCGGTTACGGATGGTGAGCTTTCCGCCTGACACCTCGGTGATAATTTCTGACACCAGTTCCTTGGGACCACAGACGCTGACAGATGTGGTATCCGCCTGCATATAACGCACCGTGGGCGAGCCAATGATCTCGACCCGTTCGAAGCCCGCGAGGTGACGGGGCTCCACCGTCTGTTCACCCGACAGCTTCAGCATGGGAGCGTCGGAGGTACACTTACAACCCGTGAGCATGAGCAACACGAAACACATCAGACCAAATCTTGTCTTCATACGCAAATTCTTAAAAAGTTTGATTCTCTATCCCTTAGACGGACCGGTGGGAGGGAAAGTTGCACGGCGTGGAAAAAAAATCAGCCTATAGGTACCTCGACCCAGAAACGCGAGCCCTCGCCCAGGATGGAGTCGACCCCGATGGAGCCGCCCAGGCTCTCAGCATGACTCTTGGCCACAGACAGGCCCAGACCCGTGCCGGGGATGTACTCATCGACCTTGACGAAGCGTTCGAAGATGCGCTGCTGGTCGCTCTCTGCGATACCCTTTCCGGTATCGAGGACCCAGAGACAGAGCCGGTCGCCCTGCGGGAGGTCGAAGCCCAGGGTGATAGAACCCTGCGACGTGAACTTGACCGCATTCTGCATGAGGTTGGTGATGATCTCCTTGAGTTTGTTGGTGTCGGTATTCATCATCAGCTCGGGGATGGGGAACGAGGTGGCGATGGTGACCGCCTGCGGGTCGACCATCGGTGCGAAGCTGTCGGCAATCTGTCGGAGCAGCGGCACGATGTCGGTCTGCGACTTGATGAGGCTCTTCGCCTCGGACTCCACCTTCGACATGCTCACCAGGCCGTCGATGATGTTCAGCAGTTTATAGTTGTTCTTCTGGATCTCAGCGATGATCTGGTTGCGCTCCTCGCTATCCTCGATCATAGGCAGGAGGTCGGCAAAGCCCACGATGGCGTTGAGCGGCGTGCGGATCTCATGACCCATGTTGGCCAGGAAGGCGGTCTTCAGACGGTCGCTCTCCTCCGCCTTGTTACGGGCGGCGATGAGCGCCGCCTCCATCTCCTTCTGCGCATCGATACGCATGGAGGTGCCCACGATGCGGGCGGGCAGTCCCTCCTCGTCGCGTGCCGCGATGGTGCCGTAGCTCTCCTCCCAGTAGTAGAGGGCGCCCTTGCCCAGCGAGACACGGTAGACCTCGTGGTAGGACGAACTCTTGCCCGTGCAGATATTATCGATGGCCATCATGACCCGTTGGCTGTCGGACTTCTCGATGACCTCGCCCAGGCCCGACACCGGGAACTGCGGCGGGCCCACGAGCCCACCCTTGTTGTCGCGGTAGTCGGCATCGACATACAGCATGCGGGTGGCCACGTCGATATGCCAGGTGCTGAGGCGCATGGCCTTGAGCACGAACTCCGACTCCACGTTGTTCTGTCGAACCTTGGTGAGCTCATCGACCTCGGTCTGCAGCCGCGAGCGGGTGCGCCGCTGGTAGAAGATCATGACAAACAGCCACAGGAACACCATCGCCCCAGCGAACCAGAGCGCCATGATGAGATAGGGATTATCAGACTGGGTATAAAGTAATAATCTAACCATAGGTTCTTAATTTCAGTTGCAAAAGTAACCAATAAAAATGAAAAAACACACTTTTTTTCCGCGTTTTTTCATAAAAACAAAGTTTTTTTGTTAGATTAACAGTCAAAACGTGTGTTTTTAAGTCAATTTGCATTACCTTTGCAGGCTGTAAACATTCATATAATGGAAAAGTACGAATTGATTGCCAAAACGTTCATGGGACTGGAACCTGTGCTGGCAAAGGAGTTGACCCAACTGGGGGCAAGTGATGTAGTGATCGGTAGACGAATGGTTTCGTTTACAGGTGATAAGGAAATGATGTATCGTGCCAACTTTCAGTTGCACACGGCTATCAGGATTCTGAAGCCCATCCGTCATTTCAAAGCGAAGAGCGCTGATGATGTGTATGAGGAAATCAAGAAAATTGACTGGACCGAATATCTGGGAACGGACAAGACGTTCACCGTGGATGCCGTCGTTTTCTCTGAGGAGTTCCGCCATTCCAAGTTTGTATCTTACAAGGTTAAAGACGCCATCGTGGACCAGTTCCGCGAGAAGACCGGCAAGCGTCCAAATATCTCGGTAGCCAATCCCGATATCCGTCTGAACATGCATATTGCGGAGGATAAGTGCACCCTGAGTCTGGACTCGAGCGGTGAGAGTCTGCACCGTCGCGGCTACCGTCAGGAGAGTGTCGAGGCACCGCTGAACGAGGTGCTCGCCGCGGGTATGATCCTGCTGTCGGGCTGGCAGGCAGACACCGACTTCATCGACCCGATGTGCGGTAGCGGTACGCTGCTGATCGAGGCGGCGCTGATCGCCAAGAACATGGCACCCGGTCTGTTCCGTAAGGAGTTCGCCTTTGAGAAGTGGCCCGACTTCGACGCAGACCTCTTTGACGAGATCTATAATGACGAGACCCACGAGCGTGAGTTCAAGCACCATATCTATGGCTACGACGTGGATATCAAGGCCGTGAATACCGCCCGCATGAATGTGAAGGCTGCCGGTCTGAGTGATGTCATCACCATCGAGGAGCAGGACTTCAAGCATTTCACCCAGCCTACCAACAAGAGCATCCTCATCTCGAACCCGCCCTATGGTGAGCGTATCTCGACGCCCGACCTGTTGGGTACCTACAAGATGATCGGTGAGCGTCTGAAGCACCAGTTCAAGGGCAACGACGCCTGGATCCTGAGCTACCGTGAGGAGTGCTTCGACCAGATCGGGTTGAAGCCCAGCATCAAGATACCTCTTTATAATGGCAGTCTGGAGTGCGAGTTCCGTAAGTACCAGATGTTTGACGGTAAGCTGAAGGACTTCCGCTCGGAAGGTGGCGTGGTGAAGACCGAAGAGGAGAAGCGCCAGATGGCCGAGAAGCACCGCTTTAAGAAGGAGCGCGAGTTTAAGAAGCGCCTGGAAGAGAAAGAGGA
>JAEEGK010029497.1_pt1 | contig 10933 bp, 7 predicted proteins | sample 8958771 | NCBI WGS metagenome assembly JAEEGK01 (sample SAMN16246547, study PRJNA631951) | gut metagenome | biome: gut microbiome; feature: rumen; material: SC-attached | host: Bos | place: Iran: Karaj | collected 2018-10 | reverse complement strand
ATTCAAATGTTATTAAAGCAAATATTTAAATATTATTCTAAAGAAGAATATTGTATTTTTACAAAAAAAATTAATTAATATTTATGTAAATATGATTTATTTCCAAATTGAATTTTAATAATTCAAATTTGTCTGATTGGAATTTTTTAAAGAATATTTAATAAATATATTTCTTTTCTTTAAATAAATAGCATTATAATTAAATTTTTTATTTTTATAATTAACTTTTAATAATTAAGATAATTTAAGATAAATCATTTAAAAAATGGATTAATCAAATTTTTGATGAAATTACCTTTTTTTCTTGGTTTAATTTCAAACTGAATTCTATTAAAATAATCTATTTCATTATAATTTAAATGATTAGATTGATTTATTAATTTTTGATTTAAGATATTCAAATATTGATTATCATATAATAAATTATTAATTTCAATTTGTTGTTCTTCTGTTTTTTTCTTTAAATTATCTTTTTCTGTATTACAATTATTAAATTTATTATTTAAATCTTTAACTTTATTATCTAATTTATTTATTATTCTTTCATATTCAAATAATGTTTCCTGATTAAATTTTTCATCATTTTCATTATCATTTAATTGATCATAAATTATTTCATTTTCAATTTTTAAATTTTTAATTTCTTCTTCAAGTAAATTTTTTTTATTTTCATTAAAATCATTCATATATTTTAAAGATATAATTTTATTAAAAATATCTTTTAAATACTTGAATAAATTTTCATTATTAAAAATATTAAAATTAAAAGTATGAATTTTATACTTAGTAAAAGTATGAATTTGTTTTTGAATAAATTTATATATAGATTGAATCTCATTTGATAATTCTATTACTTTATATTGAGAAATATATAATTCATCTTTTAATTTTTTAATTTCTTCATCATAATTATTAATTGAATTTAATTCATTTTGAAGTGAATAAATTTTTGTTTTTAATTTTTCACGATGATTTCTTAAAAATTGATTTTCTGCTGTTAATTTATTTAATTGTTTAAAAATAGATTTTGAATTATCTAATTTTGAACTTTCCATTGATGAATTATTTGATAAATTTAATGAATTATTATTTTTCTTTTCTATCATCATATAATTTTTTTCTTTTGTTAAATTTAATATTTGTTCATTTAAATCTTTTATTATTTCATTATTATTATTCAATTCTAATTTTATTTTATTTAAATCACTTGATAATATTAAATTTTCACTTTTTAATCTTTCAATTTGAGAATGTAATATATATTTAGCTGAATCATCTACTAATAAATCCATTCTTTTTGTTGAATTTATATTATCTTCATTATTATTTTTATCATTTGATAATAATTCTTGATATTGAAATATTATTTTTTTATAACTTTCTATCTCATTTATTTTTAATTTTTTTTCTTCAATTATATTATCTAATTTTCTTTGAAGTATTATATTTTTATCAATAAAACCTGAAATTTCTGCTTTTAATATTTCTATTGTTTCATTATAATTACTTTCATTCAAATTAATAATTGTTGTTAATTCATTTATTTTATTTTCATATTCTTCTATTTCTTTATTATGATTTAATTTTATCATATTTATTTCTTTTTCATAATCTAATATTTTTTTTTCTAATATATTATTATCTACATTAATAATTTTATCTGAAGATAAATAATTCTTATATCTTAAACATGGTAAATTTTTCTTTTTATCATTCTTATTTATTGTTAAATTCATTTGCTTATTATTTGGTGGATTTTTTTCAGAATTTTTTTCTGTAATATTTGTTTTATTTAAATCTTCTTCAAAAACCCATTGATTTAATTCTCGATTAAAATAATATTTTTCTTCCTTTTTATTTAAATGAATTTCAGTATATTTATTATCATCTTTATTAAAATTAAAAAGTTTTTTCAAATAATCAGCCATAATATTTATTTCACATCAATTTAATTTTTTAAAAATACAATTCTATTATTTTATAAAATTAATAAATAATTTTTAGTGAAATTATTAAAAATACAAATAAAATATAATTGATATCCAATTTTTCAAATTTTTCATTTTCACTGAATACAATTAATGTCTTGTTTATTTATTTAATTATTTTAAATTTTCTACTTCATTTTCAATTAATTGATTTTTCTTTTTCTTCTTGAGCTTTAATTTTATAATCTTTAAATTCTTTGTCTGATTTTTTTTAATCATTCTCATAATTTTTAATTTTAATTCTTGATTATAATTTTTAAATGTTTCTTGTAATTTAACCTTAATTTCTAATGATTTCATTCATCTGCTCTAGTAATATCATCAACTCCTTCATTAATTATTTTTAATATTTTATCATTTGATTTATTAAATTCTTTTTTCGTGATAATCAAATTATAGTTTAATTCATTTATCATTTTTATTCACTCAGAATTATTATTTCATTAAATTATTTAAATATTATCATTTATTTTTTTCATCTTTTAATTTGCTTAATTCATTACTTTAATGAATTAACATTGTTTAAAGTATATTCTTTATCTTTTTTTAAATCATTCATTTTTCTGCTCTTTTTTTTCATTCTCTTCAGTCTCAATAAATTCTTCTTCTATTCTTTTTCTATAATTTTCTTTAATTTCTTCTTCTTTTTTTGTAATTTTCTTTTAAATCATTTTCTTTTTTTTAAAATTCTTCTTTCGCTTTTTCTTTTAATTTTCATTTGCCTTTGTTTTTTTATTTTCACTTTTTGAATTATAAAACTCAACATAATATTTAAAGTATTATTGTGATTTCTATCTTTTCTTTATGAATTATATTTGATATATTATTTTTTTATCTAACAATGAATTCGTTAAACTTTTATTTATAATATTATTTAAGAACAAATGATTATTATTATTATCATTGTTTTATTTTTTTTATGAGAATTTTTTTTAATAAATAAAACACCAAACAATAGTAATAATTCAAGACAATAAATTAATATTATATATTTAAATATAAATAAAACTAAAAAAATTTTTATAAAATTTATACAAAAATTTAAGAGAATATTTTTTAAGAAGATTCTAATTACTAATAATAAAATAATATCACAAACACAATTGATTAATTACAATCATCAATTAAATAATAATTATACTAGAATTAAATAATGTTTTTCTTTTGAGTTAATTATAGGAATATTCTTTATTTTTAATTTTCCAAATTTATAAATTGATTTAAAGTTAATATTTATATAAATTTTAGATTTCATTCATATGATTCATCGGATTATTATTTACATTTTGAATATCATCATTTTCACTAATATCTTTAATTTTCTCTTCATTAATTTTAATAGTATTTTTAACATTACTTTTCAAGGTTAACTGTTCATAAATTTCATTGTTTTTTTGAGAATGAATCATTCCAATAAGACTATTATTGTCATTACTTTTATTATCTTTATTATTATTATTCCAAGGTCCAGCTTCTGAAAAAATACAACCATATGGATCGCAATTACAATCTCCTCCAATAAATTTAGGTAAATTTTCAGAAGAAACTTTTTCAAGTAATTGATTCTTATAATCAAAGCCTAATAATTGAATTCTTCTTCTTGTACTTTCATCATAAAAATATTTACATGTTGACCATAAGATTTTAAATATAAACCCTGTATTTACAAAATATAATCCATCTAAAATTCCAGGATAATAATTTTGACATATTGAGAATTGAGTATTTAAAAAATGAATTATTTTTTTATTCATTAAACTTGTTGTTAAACCTAATAAATCTACTATACAAAATATTCTATCTATTGGCTTATTAAAAGTAATTGAACATTTTGGAAAAATTTTATATTTCATTATTTCTAATAAATTTATTATATATTGATTTAATTTTTTACCTGGAAGAAGTCTATTTATATCATTTATTTTTATTTCTCCTAAATTTTGAATAAAAATTGGATTTCCTGTTTTTGTTGTTTTATGGAATCCATGAGGATAAAATATTTTTATTTTATCAATATTCGGAAATTCAACTTTATTTATATTTTCTATATTATATTCTATTGAAAATTTTAAATATTTTGTAAACATTTGATATGATTCTTCCATTTTATATTTTTTAGCTCTTAAAAATTTAATGAGAAAATCATTTGTATATAAATCTGTTCTATATTCTAATTTTTTATTTGCACAATATATTTTAAAATTATTTAATATTTCTAATTCACTTCTTGTGTATGATTCTTTCAAATTTGAATATGCTTCCATTAATAAATTTAAATTAAATTTATATTTAGTTTTTCTTTTTTTTAATTTATTTGTTATATTATAAAATATTTTTGAAATAAAAATAAAAATAAATAATTCATAAAACAAATTAATGAGTAGTATAACAAAATTAAATACTTTTAGTATTAGTAACAATAGTTTAAAAAATGAAATTAATAATAAATTACCTTTGGAATTAGAGGAAAAAAAAAATGAATACGAAGAAAAAAAAAACCAAATGAAACTTCAATTACAATCATATAATGAAAAAGTTAATGAATATGATTATATAGTTAAAATGGTTCAAGAAAATGAAAGAAATTTAGAAGATAAAAAAAGTGAAATAGATAAATTAAATAGGAAACAAAAACAAAATTTTGTGAAAATTAATTCAAATTATTTTAATTCTTTTTTAGAAATATACAATGAAAAAAATAAAGAAATATATAAAATATTTTTAATATTTATAAATATTAAAGAAGAAAATATAATTCAATTCGAATATCTTTTTAATAATAAAGATGCTTTAATTACTCTTTTATCAAATTCTTTTGAAAATTTTAAATTAATTTATGAAATAAATATAGATGATTATAAGAACAAAAAACATAATATTATTACTTTAATAGATAATTTGAAAAAATCAGTTAAATATCCATATAATATTCTTTTAAATTTTATAAGAAATACATTTCAAATAATTGATTTAATGAATGAAAATAAAATAAATGAAACTAAATTATTTAAATTGTTCAATAAAAAAAATAAAATATTCCTTGAAAAAATAAATTTAGAAGGAGAAATTCAAAAAAATAAAAATAATTTAAATATTTTAGAAAAATATATAAATAATGTAGATGCTATTTTAAAAAAATATAAAAGTATTTTTTCTCCAAAAATTGAAAACAGAAAAGAAGTAATGGAAAATGTATTAAAATCATATAAAAATTTAAAAAAAAACGAATATTTTAAAAAAAATAGTTTTAATAAATCATCTCAAAATTCTATGATAGAAAATTTATCAAAACAAATTCCAAAAACAAAACAAATATCAATTTTAACAATAAAAGATTTTAGTAAAAAATCTCAGAAACCAATAAATTTAAATAAAAAAGTTATAAATTATCTTAATCAAAATCTAAAAGGAATACATTATAATAATACTATTCAAATTAATGCTATTATATCAACAGATATATCTGAATCAGGAGAAAAAATAAAAAAAGAAAAAATTAATATTGCAAAATTAAAAAGTAAAAACATTATTGAAAATACAAAAAATAAGACTATAAAATCTAGTTCTGCAAATAATAGTTATAAAAAAAATAAATTTGCTAAAAAAAATAAAATTAATTTTCATAATAAATTTATTATGAAATTCCAAAAAGTTAATAAAGCTGAAAGTGATAATGATGATTCAGGGTTAAAAGCTATATATGATAATGATATTTTAAATGAAAAATATGATATTTCAAGTGAATCACACATTCAAAATTTAAAAAATGAAGAAATTGAAATTAATAATGATAATAATTTAAAAGAATATAAAAGTAAGAATCAAAAATTTCCAAAATATAATTATCAAAATTCTGAAAGAATTAATTTTAGTAATACTGAAAAAATAAATAATAATGATAATTGTTGGGCTTCTTGTACTTAAAAAATATACAATAAAAAATAAAAAAAATTATTTTAACTATATTTTTTAATTTATACAATTAAAAATTTATAAGGAAATTATAATATATTATTAAATTATTACATTATTAAATGAAGAAGAAAAATGAATTTTGTTTTAAAGTTATTCGTTAAAACATAATTCTATGAATTAAAAAATAAATAATATATTATATTCTAATATTTCATAATGTAAAGAAATCTATATATATCCAAAATTAGATATGATAATATCAATTAAAAAACTTAGATAAAGTATTAATGAAAACAATTAAAGAAGATAAGAAATAATTAATGTATATAAAATAATAATTATATAAATTAAAATAACTAAAAAGATAAAAAAAATGAAAAAAAAAAAATTTACCTTCTTCTTTCTTTAATATTAATATCCCAAAATGAAATATTATCATTACAAGAAGCAGGTCGTCTGAATCCAAAATACAAAATAAAAAACTATTATGGTTCATTATATTTAAGTACATTTCTTTCATCAACATTTTACAACGATGACCCAGTAATAGTAGAATGGTCAACAGGTCAATTTTTAACATCATTAAATAAGTATCTTTTATATATAAGTGATCCAAAAGAACATAATATAAAAATAATAAAAGAAAATGTAGTAAATATATTAATGGGAGAATTAAACACTCCAGATTTCAGAAATGGAGACGCTGAAAATGCAAGAATAAATAAATCAAGTGCTTTAGTAATTTATAATGCAACTTCATTTCCAAATTCAAATAAATATAATCCTAAATATACTCCTTATTTATTTAAATCAAAATCCCTAAATTGTAAATACGCAACGTTATCAAATTATACTTCATGTTTGAATTCTACATTTCCAAAAATAACAAATGAATCAATAGAAATAGATCGTTCCTTAGTAAAATTAATAAATACAAATGAAAATTCAGATATAAATGAATTAAAAATAAATTATATGTTTATAAGTGATACAGGAAATCATTGCATAAGAAAATTAGATTTATTAACAGCAGAAGTTACAACATATGCAGGATTATGTAAAGTAAGTGGATTTAAGGATGGGCCTTTAGGAATTAATAGATTTAATAATCCTAAAGGAATTGGAGTTGATTCTTATGGTAATGTTTTTGTTTATGATTCTGGAAATAGATATATGAGAATGATTGATACTGATGGATATACTCATACTTTAATTAATGGTGCTTGCTTTGAATATGTTATGGATGATTATATAGAAAATGATTTTGGATTCTTTAATGAAAAATTACTTTGCTTTAGAAAATGGATTAAAGTCAATGGAAATCCTAGTCAACATATTTATGTTAAGGATAAACAAGATGTTTGTTATCAACATATTGTTTCTTGTAATGAGTATATTTCAGATTTAAGTTCTCATGTTCATGAAAATTCTTAATAATTTTTTTTCTGAAAAATTTTAAGTGTTGTTTTAATTCTTTTATTAAATTTAATGTTGGATGTATTAAATATATTAAATCTTTTTATTTTTTTCAATTAAATGAATATAACAATCTATTAAAATTATTGTGAATAAACAATTACTGAAATTAATATTTAATTCTCATAAAAAATTAAAGAAAAACTATATTCAAAAAGAAAGTTCTTATGATATATTTTATTTATATTTGATATAACAAAAATTAATCAATAAAGATTGGATTTTTATGTCAATATAATACAGTTTTTCAATATATTTTAGTTCCTTTTATAAAAATTAGATATATTAATATTAAAAATGGGTTTTACATTTATTATTTGTCCGAGTTTATTATTTTAATAGTATAAAAAGAATAAAAAAAGTATCTAAAAAGTATTTGATGATTTTTTAATTTAATAAAAATAAATGTTTTCAATTATTTAAAAATATATTTATTTATTTCGAGACAAACATTTTAAAATTTGAAAATAAAAAAATAAAATTGAATTAAATATTTTTAAATGAATTTTTAAAAACAATGTTTTTAATTTTTTTATTCATATTTAGGGTGTGAAAAAAATAAATGAAATGAATATTATTGAATCTGGTTTAGATTTCTGAAATCCAATTTTTTAATTAAATTTATTGTAGCTTAAAGTCTTGATCAAAAGAGAGAGTTATCTAATTAATAATTAATCAAATTTTAATGAATATGAAATATATTCATAATATAGTGTATAAAAATAAAGTCAAATTTTCAAAAATTGAAAAAATATAATTTAAAAAATAATTTCAAAATTAATTAAATTATTTCTTATTTAAACAATGAAATTTAATAAATGATAAGTTTAAATAAAATAAAAATATCCAAATCAGAATTTTTAAATTGAATTCTTAAACTAGTTAAAATACTTTAATCCCCAGAATTCCTTTTAAAATTTATTGAAAAATAAAAAATATAAAACCCAAAATAAAATGAATAAATATATAAAATAAAAAAAATTAAATATATTAATGGATTATATATTAAATGGAAAAAAAAGGCATTGTTTAGAATTTGATGTATTTAGGAAAAAAAAGAGAGGAATATTAAAAATAGATAAAAAGACAAAAGATATAGTATGGATATCATCAGAAGAAGATAATAGAAATAAAGTAGAAATTTTAGGAAAAAATATTATAGATGTTATAACAAAAAGCGATGATAAAGAAAATAGAGAAGCAATTAAAATTACAGACAAAATTCATAAATCTAATATTTTTTCAGTTTATGGTGAAAATAGAAAAAATATTGCAATGACTATTTCTCAAATTTTAAAAACTACTTATGAAGTTTTCTTTGAAGAACAATTTAAAAAATTATCAAATGTAAATAAGAAAAGAATAATTTTATTATTGAAAGACAATTATTTAAAAAAATTATTTAATAAAATATCAAATAAAAATAATAGAAATCAAATAGAAATATTAAAAGTAGATGATTTTTGGAATTTTATTAGAAAAAAATATCCAAATAAATTATTGTTTAGTTTAATTGAAAATAAAATTCAATCTGCAAGATTAGATGAATTAGAATTAAAAATAAGTCCTATTAAATTTAATAATTATATTAAAAAGAGAATAATAGATAATTATTCAGGAGTTAAAATAATATTTGAAAATTATATAAATATTAATCAATCAGAAGAAACTTTTTGGGTTAATTTTTTAAAAAATCAATTTAATGCTGGAAGTGAAATTATAGGAGGAATGGAACCAATATATTTTACAGAAGAAGAAAAAAAAAATATTGAAAAAAAAGAAAATGAAAAAATAAAAATTAATCGTTCTAAACATTTATGTAATATTTCAAATGTTTATGAAAATGTTGAATATCATATGAATTATGTTGATCCTTATGAAAGAAATTGTTTATTATTATTAGAAAAAGATTATAATCTTTCTTATGATGATATAATACAATCTAATGAAAATAAAATTAATGATTATTCCATTAGAAAATTAGAAGAAATTAATTTTATTCCTAAAACTCATATTTGTAGAATTTATGAAGAAAGTAATAAAAGATTTTCTTCAGAATTTATTGATAAGAAAAATATTAAAAAAAATAATATTGATAATAATGATATTGTTATTATTAATTCTTATGAAGTTAAACCTAAAATCAATAATATTTTAGAAAAACTTGAAAATATGGAAAAAAATCAAAAAAAATTATCTGAAAAATCATTTAATATGACTTTTAAAAGGATTAATGAACAATTAAAAATAAATGCTGATAAAAAAGATTGTCTTCCAATTAAGGAAAATGAATTAAGTCATTATGAAAAAATTTCAAATGAAACTAATTTATATAGAGATTTAAGGAATTTATATGAAATTATTAAAGATAAAACCAACAAAGACAAAAAAACAGAACTCGAACATTTAATTTCATCAACAAAAAAAAAATTAGAAAGATCAAAGAATAGTGTTTCTGAAAATCAAAGAATTTTAATTCAATCTGTAATTCCATAAAAAACTGTTTTGTGAGGGTTTATTATTAAATATATTTCATTTAAATTTTATATTTTTAAAATTTTTTTAAATTGAACTTTATTATAATATTTTCAGGAATATCTTCTTCATTTTCTTCTTATTCTTCTTGTTCAGAATCATCAATTTTTTTTTATTAGAAGTTATTTTATCATTTCTCTAATTTAAGCATTTATATTTATGAAAATAATATAAATCATATTTTTAAAGTATTATATATTTAATTAAATAATAATATCAAATCATTATTTTATAGTTGAAAATTTAATCATATTTTAAAAAAATTTTTAATTATTTATTTATAATTGATTCTTATTTAATTAATTGATAATTTATGATTAAAAGGAATTATAATGTTTATTCAAATAAAAAGTTTTATTTATACTTAAAATATATAAAATTTCAAAAAACCTAAAAAATAAATGAAATAATTATTTTATTTGTTTATTAATTATTTTTCATATTTATTGAAAATAACTTTCATTTATTTGATATTTTACTATTGTAGATATCTTTATAAATAATATACAAAAATTAGTTGTTTTGCTTAAATAACTCAGATAAAAACATTTTATCCAAATTTTTTTTAACTTCTTTGATTTTTGAATTAAAATTAATATCATAATGTAAATGATCTGAAAAATATAATATCATTTTACAAATATTAGTTTCATTTAAATATGAAAAAGGATTTTCAGGAACATATTCAGATAAATAATCTAAAATTTTCATTAAACAATTTTTTTCTTTTTCTAAAATTTCCATTTTTTGAGTTTCAATTAATTCATAAATATAAATGAAATATTTTTGAATTATAAAAATCAGTTTTTTTTCTTTTTCTTTTTTATTATTTAAATAAATATCAATTTCTTCATTTCTTTGTTTTTTTTTACTTAAATAATTATTTTTTTTAATTGAATTATCTTCAGTATCTAATAATTCAATTTCAATAGATTCAATTTTTTTTTCTTTTTCACTTTTCAAATTTTTATTTTCTCTTGCATTTTTTTTTTTTCTTTTTTTTTTATAATTATATTGTT
>JAEEGK010029493.1_pt1 | contig 10934 bp, 12 predicted proteins | sample 8958771 | NCBI WGS metagenome assembly JAEEGK01 (sample SAMN16246547, study PRJNA631951) | gut metagenome | biome: gut microbiome; feature: rumen; material: SC-attached | host: Bos | place: Iran: Karaj | collected 2018-10 | reverse complement strand
GTTTAGGGAGCATCGTTTTTCACGCAGGCAAACATAACCTCCCACATAGCAAACCAGATTTTTTGCATAACAACTTTCCAGTATTTTGGCGGAATACCGGAGCGGAAAAGATCAATTTCTTTGTGAAAAGACCACTCTGCAATTATCTGGATATAAAAACACTGACTGTCAAAATCCAGAGAATTAAATTCTTCGTTATCTTCAATAGATTGTGCCATTTTTACCGAAGCCAAACGCATATTTTTGATAAGATAATCTTTTTGAAGTTCATTCACGTCAGAAGGAAGAGCCGGCACAACCTGTTCAATCAAACTTTCAATATAATCGGTATATTTCTTTTTTAGCTTCTGTTCTTCCATTCTACTATTATAGGCAAATTTGCAATATTTTTTGTCATTTAGATAGTGTAAAAATAAAAAAGACCTGAAATAAATTCAGGTCTTTTTGTTCGACTGTCAATCAAAATTTATTAAGCTGATACTGCAACCTTCATTGTTTTTTCAATGATTTCGTTGAAGCTTTCAGCTTTTAATGAAGCGCCGCCGATTAAAGCACCGTCAATATCAGACATTGACATTTGTTCTTCAATAGTAGAAGGTTTAACAGATCCGCCGTAAAGGATTCTGATAGAATCAGCGGCAGATGAACCTGCAACTTCAGAAACAACGCTTCTGATCATTTTAATTACTCTGTTAGCTTCCTGAGCATCACAAGATTTTCCTGTTCCGATTGCCCAGATAGGTTCGTAAGCAATTACTGATTTAGCAACATCTTCTGATGAAATTCCTGACAAAGCAGCTCTGATTTGTGATGCAATCCATGAATCTGTTATACCAGATTCTCTTTGTTCCAAAGATTCACCGCAGCAGATAATCGGAATCAAACCGCCTGCCAAGATTGCTTTTGCTTTTTTGTTAATCATTTCGTCTGTTTCAGAAAAATATTGTCTTCTTTCTGAGTGACCGATAATTACATATGAGCATCCTGCATCTTTTAACATTTCAACTGAAATTTCACCTGTATAAGCTCCTGAAGATTCCCAGTGGCAATTTTGTCCTGCAACATATAATTTGCTTCCGCCGCAACCACAGCTGCAAGGAATTTCAGAAACCTGATTAATTGATGTGAATACCGGTGCAATTACAACAATCGGTAATTGCGGAGCTGTATAATTAGATACAAAAGATTTAATACCTTCATACAAAGATTTTGCTTCGCTCTGGCAAAGGTTCATTTTCCAGTTTCCTGCAATAATTGGTTTTCTTGACATAATAATTCTCCTTTAATTGTACAAAATTACAGGAATATTCTATATTAAACATATTTTCTGTTCAAGTGTTACAACCCTTCACAAATCGGGCAATTTTTATTATGTTTATACTTTATAAGAAAAACTGGTAAAATCTTATGGTCAATGTGTCAAAAATCGCATGTGATTCGCTAAAGCCGTACACCAAAAACGGCTGCCGTCTAATTGCGGAAAAAACTTTTAAAGTTCCTAAAAACAGCACCCGAGACAGCATCCCTCAACTTTGCAAAATAATAGATTTTACTAAAATTGAAACAAATTTTGGCAGAGGAAATACAACCATTGTCACCTATAAAAATAAATACGGTGACATACTAAAACGCGTGTTTAACAAGAAACTTGATGGTGATACGGAAAAAGTAGTAAGAACGTATAACAGAGATGAAAAAGTTCTTTTTATAACAAGCAGAAAATATAAGAACGAACAAAATATCCATAACACTGAAGAAGCTATATACCCTCATACCATCAACGGTAAAAAGGGAATTACCAGAATGAAGCTTGATATGGATTTATTACCTGACGGCTCACGTGTTGAAAAACAGGTCTATGAAGAACTTTCGCCGGGTATTCGCGGAAAATTCCTCGAAACCGCCGCAACAAGATTAGAAAACGGCTCTGTTTGTAACAAAACAATTAACGCAAGCGATGATTATATATTAGAAGGCCTCAAGGATGATCCTTACCTGTACATAAGAAACTATGGCAAAAAAGATTTTACAAAATCCGCAGCTTTATACGCAGAAGAAAAACAGGGTACAAAAGGTCTACCCGGAGAACTTATTGATGAAAGATTGTCCGAAAATTTGGGTGTCTATAAAAATTTTACAAAAAATGTCCATGTTGACAGTTCACAAGGCCAAAAAATTGATATGGTGAACACCCTTAATCATGAATATAGGCACAAAAAACAATATAGTTTGATTACAAAATTACAAAAGAGCTTGCTGAACTTTTTAAGAAAACCCGAAAAGAAAGTTCTTCTCAGCCCGACAGAAAAAGTTTTGGCGAGAAAATTCTGGTTTGCGGGAATGCAATATCCTGAATTTTTTACAAAAGGCAGACTGTATAAAAATAACTTTCTTGAAGTTGACGCCAGAGAAGCCGGAAAGATGGCAGAAAAAGAATATCGTTTTTGGTCAGACAAACTGTCCGAAATGTTCGGTATCCCGAAAGAAATGGTTCACAACAAAACACTTGAAGATACTGTAAAAGATTTGCTTAACAAGGTTGCTAAATTAAGAAAACAATACGGACTTAATTAACAAAAATTCAACCACTTTTTATTTTTTTGCTTCCTGTTCTCTATACTGAGCTGTTCCCGGGAATTCGTTTGAGCCGGTTCTCCACTTTGTTATTAAATATTGTGTTTTCGGAATCAAAGTTGACAGGAACAATGCAGAGGTTACAAAACCTGCACCCCAGTTAAGCGCATTCCACTTGAAGTTTGATTTTGAAGCATTGTTCAAAATTTCTTCCGTTATTTCTTTCAAGTTCATTTCTTTTGTTTTATTTATGATTGATTTTACATAGTCAACAAGCTCTGCCTTGTATGCATCCAAATCCTTTTGGGCAACAAATTTGTATTTATCCATAAATTTATTGCCAAATCTGTTCTTATAAAATTCTTTTAAGAATTCCGGATTATTTAGGTGTCCGCCAGCCAGAATGTCTTTAATCTGACCTTCTGTCAAGATTGACATCCCTTTAATTTGCGGCTGCAATTCGGACATTTTATCTGCAATTTTTGAAAGTTCTTCAAATCTTGCACCGTATATTGCATCATTCTTAAGTAACGCTTTAAATTCATCAAGAGAAATTATTTTTATTTTTTCACCCGCAAGTTTTGTTTTGATTGCTTCCGGTATTTCAGCAGCTTCGCCAAACATATCTTTTGCAAATTTTTCAGCATCTACTGATTTTGCAGCACCTTCTGCTGATATCCCCGCTTCATCAACATAAGACTGCATATATTTTGTTGCAAATTCAGCAGAAACCGGATCTAACCTTGCCGGATTTCCTTTTTGCTCAAGTTTATTTAACCATTTATTCATGTTGGACATATTGAACATATAGAAATAAATGGAGCTCAAATCTCTAAATAAAATTTCAACTCTTTCATCGTTGTTTCTTGCCGAAATTGCTCTGCCTGACGCAGTTCCGACGTCAACAGATAAAAGCTTATAGTTTCTGTTGCTTTCAAATTTATTTGCAAGAGTAAGCATATTCATACCAAACGAAACATCACTGTTATCATTGGTATTGTTTACAAAAGAATCCATAGACGGTCTAGATATCAGGTTATTATTTTGTTGTTCATCATTTTGCGCAGGTTTATTTCTGTGATACCAACGTGTGATTGACTGGTTGATTTTCGGCAAAACAAATCCGATAAATGCGTTTGCAATAAGTACACTTGAAATAACCTTGGTAAACTTAAATTTTGCCATTGTCTTTTCCAAAATCTTGGCACCATCTAATGTTTTTTCGTGTTCTAAATAGTTTCCAAGAGGATTACGTACTTCATCACTTGCAATCTCTACATTGATTTTTTTAAGTTTTAACAGTCTTTGACCCAGTCTTTCAAACAGAGCATTCAGGGCAGTAACTCCGCCTAACCAGAATACTGCACCTGAAAATTCCTCTGTTATCCTTTCTCTTGCCTCGTCGAATCCACCACGTTTATAAGCTTGGTAAGTTCTCCCACCCTCAACAAAAGCTTCCAGCGCAATTACCGGCAAGAAGCCGTCGCTTGCCATTTGTTTTACAAAATTTCTTGAAATTACGTGGTTCGTATTTGCTGTGGGGATTCTTATTGACATGATTTTGCCTTTGCTTCAATAACTATTTAATAACAGTCAATATTCTTTTTTGCCTCATGATGTTCGTTTTTTAATATTTTGTTACATAAAACTACATTTTAAGAGCGCAATAAATTTTTTGTTTTGTTTTTGGTATTATGGAGATGTAGGAAACAATCATGATAGACAGAATAACACTAAATACTGTAAATACCCCAAGTTTTGGACATAGCGACAGAACAAATATGAACCGCAAACAAAAAACTGTTGTAACGGCATTTTCTGTTGCAGGAATGACACCTGTCATTATGGTTATGGCTAAAAAGAAGGGCTTTTCTCTAAGCCCTAAAAAAATAATACAAACACCACTCAAGGAATGGGCAATTTTTAAATATGCTCCGTCAGAAAAAGCAATAGATTTTGGAGATCCGGTAAACATAATGGCAACGGCCTTTGGCTCGGTTGCCGGAGGTTTTATTGGCGGTTCAATTGTAGATAAATCAAATATTAAAGCAAAAAAACGCGAAGTTTTAAATCAGATTTTGGGAAATGTTATTGTTCCTATTACAACAGTATGGCTTGGTTCAAAACTCTTTAGCAAATACCAGTCCCGACTTGAAGAAGGAATGCCTCAAATAAAATCTCTCAGCAAATCTGCCAAATTCTTCAATAAAGTTTTGAAAAAGCTTCCTCAGGTCGGAGCAACACTAACAGCACTCGGTGCCGGAATATTCTTGGGTAACAGGGTTTCAAATTATCTAAACGAAAAGATATACCACAAAAAAGTTGACAGAAATATTAGAGTAACCGATTTTGCACCACACATTGACGATCTTTGCATGGCAACAACTATGATGAGTCCGACCAGTACCTTCGGACAAAAATTGGGCAAAGTTATTCCGCTTGCATTAATCGTTCCCGGATATCAAACAGGCATTGCTCAAGATAGTGAAGATTAAATCTTTCTTGTAACATTTCTTCATGTTTCATGAAAATTATTTGCCTGAATAATGTTAATGTAATATGATAGTTGTGGGAATGTTTTTTTATAGGGATAGATAAAAGATGATAAAAGACACTATGAAAGAGAGAACTTTAACACCGCAAGAGGTTAGAACTATTTTAAAAGCAGATAACAGAGAAATTGTTGATCTTTGCAAAAAAGCTGAAATCAGACCAAGAAAAAATTCAAAAGGTCACACATATTTTTCTTATGATGAAGTAAAAAATCTGAGAAAAATTCAAGCTCAGGTAAAAGAAGGGGTTACCAATCCGATTTCATCACGAGTTCCTGCCTTGGTGGGAGGTTCTACAGTATCAGGAAGTACTGCTGTTAGCAGTATCTTAGCGTCGTTACAGAATTTGGAAACAAAACTCAGCGACAAAATCGCAAAAGTTATTGATGAAAAACTTGAAGGTATGGATGACGTTGTAGTTGAACTTATTCGTTGCAAAACTGATAACGAAACACTGAAACAAAAAATTGTTGATTTGAACAAAGAAGTTTATCAGCTGAAAAATGAATTGAACAGCTACAGACCTGTTGCATTAGGTTTTTACAAGAAAAAAGAAGTTTACGTTTGGGAATAATCTCATATGACCATATTTGACGTATTCACACAGTAGTGTGGATATGTAATGTGCTACTAAAATTATGAGGAGAAAAGTATGGCAGAGGCACCTACTATAAGCGAAGAAAGAAATAAAGCTTTAAAATTAGCTATTGAAAAAATTGAAAAAGATTTTGGTAAAGGTTCAATAATGAAACTTGGCGATAAAGCCACCGTTAATGTTGATGCAATCCCGACAGGTGCACTGTCACTGGATGTTGCATTAGGGATTGGCGGAGTTCCCCGCGGACGTATTATTGAAATTTACGGTCCTGAATCATCAGGTAAAACAACTCTTGCTCAACATATAGTTGCAGAATGCCAAAAAAAAGGCGGAATTGCAGCGTTCGTTGATGCAGAACACGCACTTGACCCTGAATATGCAAGAAATTTGGGGGTAGATGTTGATAACCTGCTTATTTCCCAACCGGATACAGGCGAGCAAGCGTTAGACATCACAGAAGAACTTGTACGCTCAGGTGCTGTTGATATCGTAGTTGTTGACTCTGTTGCAGCACTTGTTCCTAAAGCCGAAATTGAGGGCTCAATGGAAGATCAGCAAATGGGCTTACAGGCACGTTTGATGTCAAAAGCCATAAGAAAATTAACAGGTATTATCGGTAAAACCAATACTACCGTTATTTTCATCAACCAATTACGTATGAAAATCGGTGTTATGTACGGAAACCCCGAAACAACAACCGGTGGTAACGCTTTAAAATATTATGCATCTGTCCGTATGGAAATCAGACGTACAGAAGGGCTGAAGGGCGAAGACGGAGATATCGGAAACCACGTCAGAGTAAGAGTTTTGAAGAACAAAGTTGCACCTCCGTTCAGAACTGCAGAATTTGATATCGTATTCGGCAAAGGTATTTCCAAAGTCGGAAACATTTTGGATGTTGCCGTAAACCTTGATATCATCAACAAAGCAGGTGCTTGGTTCAGCTATAAAGAAGAAAAGCTCGGTCAGGGCAGAGAAAAAGCCAAAGAATATCTGGAGGAAAATCCTGACGTCTTGGCGGAAGTTGAAAAACTCGTTCGTGAAAAATTAGCGCAGAACTAGCAACAAATTTAATTACTAATTTTTAGTAAAATAGTTTCCAGACGTTGTTTGTCGTGTAAATACCACCAGCCAATCAGAGCTTCGAATGCTGTTGCCTGACGGTATTCGGACTGCATATTGCGTCTGCCGACAGGTATAGGCAGATTTCTTGCTCTGCGCACCAAATCTGTTTCTTCTTCGGTTAAATCGTTTTCGATTTTTTGCAATAATTCGCACTGATGGTGTGTATTCACCAAATCTGTCGTCAGCTTATGCAGATTTTTGGCGTTATTTGTCATAAGAATTGTTTTTTCACGAATATACAATTCCCACACAGCATCGCCCAAATATGCATAATTTCTCAAATTTATATCATTTTCCATACCAAAATTTTACTACAAATTTTTCATAAATACATCAAAAAGAGGATACCGTATTTTCAGCAATAATATAAGATTATGCTACAAGGGAAAATTTTGATGAAAAAAATAATTATAATACTGGGTATACTGGTCTTCATAAATATTCTTATAATCACTGTCAGCAAAGTATTTGCTCAGGAAGCAGGGATAAATTCCACAATGCTTAACACCCTGCAAACAATTGCAATGTAAGGTTTTCCAATGAAAAAATTTATTTTATTACTTTTAACATTATGCATATCTTCTCAGGCGTTTGCTTACAACTATGACCCTAAATTCAAAAAGAATTTTTATGATGAGTTTGTTGCAAATTACTTTCAGACTCTTCAGCAAAGCTTGTTGAGCGGCAATTATAAGGATGAAAGTGCGTATCAATATGTGTCAACTCTCAGAGCGAGAGTAAACCGCAAAGACCGTGAAAATACGACTTGGTCGTGCGTTTCACAATATTCAGAACAACAAATGGCAAAATCAAAAGATTTTACGGAAAAATGTTTCGGTAAATGGTCACAAAAATTTATGTTTGAACAAAATGCCGACACTATAAGCATTTTAAAAACAAAATAATTTACCTCCATATTTTGTGATAATATTAAGTTGTTATGATAGAAATTTTTGATTCCAAAACACAGGAGATATTGAAATCTTTGGAAAAAACTCAGAAAGAATTTTGGAATATCTCCCGTGTGACAGCTGAATTTTTATACAATTTAATAGTTACATCAAAATCAAAAAATGTACTTGAAATAGGCACTTCTAACGGTTATTCTGGAATCTGGCTCGGAAAAGCTCTCAAAAAAACCGGCGGAAAACTTACAACTATTGAGTTTTTTGACAAAAGACTTGATGTTGCAAAAGAAAATTTTAAACAGTGCGGCATCTCAGACATTATAGATACAAAACAAGGTGACGCAGCAACAATTATTGAGTACATGCCGGAAGATTATAAAATAGATTTTGCATTTGTAGATGCGTGTAAAAAGGAATACATCGATTTCTTCCGATTGATAGCACCCAGGATGAAGGTTGGCGGCATTCTTGCATGCGATAATGTTATTTCGCATGCCGCAAAAGTTCAGGATTTTCTTGATACAATAAATTCAAATCCCGATTGGGAAAATGTTGTTTTACCGCTTCCTGCAGGACTTTCTTTGGCAAAAAAAATAAGATAAGGAGAAATGATATGAGTGAAGATTGTATTTTTTGCAAAATTATAAGAGGAGATTTCGGAACAGAGTTTGTTTACGAAACAGAAAACACTGTTGTTTTCAACGATATAAACCCGAAAGCTCCGATTCATATGCTTGTTTGCCCAAAAGTTCACGTTGCATCCCTGAATGAACTTGAAGATAAAAATCTCATGGTAGAGCTTTTACAAACGGTAAAAGACGTAACTAAAAAAATCGGGCTTAAGTCATATAAAACTCTTATAAATACCGGAAAAGAAGCCGGGCAGGAAGTTTTCCACCTGCATATCCATGTGCTTGGTAATAAATAAAATATTTTATCCCGTAAAAAATTAAAGATTTTCAAAAAGTTGCCGTAATATAAATTATCGTAAAAGATTAGGAGACGAATATTATGGTAAAAGGTATTGACGGAAACGAAAACGTTATTAAACTTAAAGGTCAAAAACAAACTATTGACACCGGAAAATTGGAAGGTTTGAAAAAAACTAAGAAAAACGAAGCTATTTTCAACAAATTTGACGAAAACAAAGACGGCACACTTGATACAAGAGAAGCCAACAACATGCAAACTTGGCTGAAGGAAGCTGCCGGTAATACCAAGATGTCAAAAAGAGAGATGAAAAAGGCAACAAAAGATAAAGAATCTTTTGAAGCTCTTTCAAATCTCGCAAAACAACAAAAAGATCTTGTTGAAAATAACGAATATACAGAAATAAATGACAGTGTAAAAACACACGTCGTTAAAGGTGAAAACGGTATTTCAAAATTTGATGAAACCGAAGATAAAGAAGGTACTATTACCGAAGAATACGATGACGGAACAAAAAAAGTTAAATACAAAGACGGTTCATATGACGAAATAGATAAAGATGGTACCATCACCAAATTTAATGAAAACGGTGACAAAACAGCCATAATAAAAGACGGGAAAACCACAACCTTCTCCGGTAACAAAACTACTGTTAAAGACGAAAAAGGCGAAATTATTGAAGAAACAGAAGTTGAAGACGGCAAAGAAATTAAAAACACCTATGAACGTGAAGACGGAAAAACCATAAAACGCCAAACAACAAACGGTGTTCTGGATTTTATTACCGTTTCACAAACAGATGACGGGCATACAATAGATACAACTTTTGAAACTGAAGAAGATATGAAAAATAATAAACCTTCAAAAGTAGTTAAAGATGCCCAAAATGATGCATTAAAAACAACTACAACATATACCTACCTGGATAACGGCAACGTAAAAATTGATGTTATAAATGCAAAAGGTGAAGTAACTACAACTTATCAAAATGACAAGGGCGAAGAAATTGAAAACCCTGAAGAACAAACAACTTATACTGTTCAAAAAGGCGACAGCATAGCAAAAATTGTAAAAGATGCAATGAAAGCTCAGGGGATAGAAAACCCAACAGCAGAGCAATTAAGAAAAGCAAAAGCCGAATTTTTGGAAATGAACAAGGATTTGGTAAAAATATATAACGGCGTAAAACAAGAATGGAAGGGTAATAAATTCTTCTATCCTGACGATGTTGTAAAAATTCCGAAGTTTGACAAAACTGAAAATCCGGAACAACCGGAGAAACCAACTCAACCGGAACAACCGGCTCAACCTCCAAAAACTGAAAAAGAAAAAATTGTTAAAAAGGTAAAAATACCGATACAGGAGGTTATACCGGAGATTACTCAGGAACAACTGGACGAAATCCGCAAAATGGCAAGACAACCAAAAATTAAGCCCGAGAAATTGAAAGAGGCCATTATATCAAAACTTGACGTAACTTTTGATGTTGATGTAGATAACAACAAAATTGTTATAAAAGACAAAGACGGAAAAGTTATAAAAGAGTTTGATAAACCGTCAGAAGAATAAAAATTGAAAAGATATTTTTATATGATAGTATAAATGGGTGCATATAATATGCACTCATTTTTTATGAAAGGGAAGTTAAATATGAAAAACGGAATAGAAAACGGTTATTATCACGAAATTACCCCCGGAGGTTTCGGAATTGCAATAAAGGCAGGAAAAGTATTATTCTCTGACAATTCACCCTTCCAAAAGGTTGAAGTGTTTGAAACAGAATCAGACCTGGGAAGAGTTTTGACCCTTGATGATTTGATGATGACAACCGAGGGCGACGAATACCACTATCACGAAATGATAGCACATATTCCGATGATGCAGCACCCATGCCCAAAAACAGTGCTTGTAATAGGCGGCGGTGACGGCGGAACAATAAGAGAAGTTATGAAACACAAAACCGTTGAAAAGGCCGTTTTATGTGAAATTGACGGAATGGTTATTGAAGCTTGTAAAAAATACCTTCCGACTATTTCATGCCAGCTTGACAACCCAAAAGTTGAAATTCTCGTTCAGGATGCCATTGAATATATGAAAGATAAAAAAGACGAATTTGATATAGTTTTGATTGATTCAACAGATCCGATGGGGCCGGGAGAAGGTTTATTTACGGAAGATTTTTATTCAAACATAAGAAAATCACTTAAAAAAGGCGGAATAATGGTGGCGCAATCAGAATCTCCATTT
>JAEEGK010029492.1_pt1 | contig 10934 bp, 9 predicted proteins | sample 8958771 | NCBI WGS metagenome assembly JAEEGK01 (sample SAMN16246547, study PRJNA631951) | gut metagenome | biome: gut microbiome; feature: rumen; material: SC-attached | host: Bos | place: Iran: Karaj | collected 2018-10 | reverse complement strand
GTTATTGACACAGCCCTGGTCACCGCGGAACACATAAGACTCGCGGAAGGTCACCGTGCCCTGAATACTGCTCTGCGGGAAAAACGCCGCGCAGGTGGAACCGATGATATTATTCTCAAATATACTTCCGCCGCAGTTTCCGCCGAAAACCACGGCGTTATCACCGGGATATATATAATTGCCTTTCGCCTTTATGTTTTGGCTTTCAAAAACCGATATTCCGTCCGTGCACATAGTAGCTGCGAGTATTTTGACATTTTCAATTACGGTGCGGTCGCACTGCCAGCCGAGCGTCAGGGAATAATTCTGCGAATCAATGAGTTTTACGTCTCTGACGGAGCAGTCGGGGTATTCCACTAGCATAAAAAAGCTGTCTTCGGCCGAGCGTATATCCGCTTCAAAAATATCGGAATAGGGGTCAAGTATAATGCCGTGGCCGTAAATCCTGACTCCGGGAGCGGCCGCCCTGACTCTCGCGTTCAGAACACAGCCGGGAGCGATATAGACTGAAGTTACGGGATGCTGAGTGTCACTGACGGAAGTTAAAAGGGTTTTGCCGTTTACCGTTGATTTGGTAAATGAAGTTTTACCGTCAACGGTCAGGTATTCACCGTTACTCATTTCTGTCAGAGGGGAATCAATCACAAGAACGGAAGCGCCGCTCCCGATATAACCGCTGCCTTCGGGTCTGTCGGCAAAAACGGAAAGAACGGTTGTGTCATCGCCGTCAAGGCGCAGCGCGAAGCATTCATCGGGTTGTGAAACGGTAACGGATATTACGCCGTCTGCGTATGATACGGGATAGTTCTTTGCGCCCGGTATAACCGAAAAACTGCCGAAATCTCTTTTGACTCTGATATTCACTGTGACCGCGTCGCCGGAAAAGGCGAATTCGCAGAACCGCCTGTGCATATCGGGCCGCAGAGTCCTCGCGCCGAGCAGAGTTGAGGAATTGCTGCGGTCATAGACTGTCAGAGGTATGGTTTTATCTCCCTGAGTTACAGTCACTTCGTATTCGTAATTGCGGGTGATTCTTTCGTCATATTCGGGGTAGGCGAGCAGAATGTTGCCTGCCGACGCAGTTCCCGAAGGTGAAAGTGTCAGCAATAAAACCGCCGATATTATAACGCTTAATAACTGCTTCAATTTATGCATGATTTGCCTCACTGCTGCGGATATGTATTTCTCTTGATTATCAAACCGTTAAACCGGAATTTGTTAATCCAAAACGTCTTTTATAGAATCCTCATAGCTTTCGGTGATCAGAGTAATCTTTTCTCCATTAGACTTGTAACCATCTATGACCTGGTGATTGTCTTGCTTCAGCTGTTCGACTGTGCAATAAGAATCATCTAGTCTTGTTTCAATATCTGAACCATGTGACTTTATCTCTTCAAAATGCGTGTCTATATATTCATCTGACATAGCAAGACAGATGAACCTTATCGACTGAAGATACTGCTCATCAAAACTGTCTCTCCAATCAAAAGGTATATAACAGCCCTCAACGATAAGGTTTTGCTGGTTCTCAATCACGGTTTTCATGATCTCTCGTACAATTGGCCACAGATATCCTGTCAGAGACTCGTCGTCTTCCGGTGTCAATACCGTATTGCCACTGCGGATCAGGCCCATTTTCAGGTGATCGATCGACAGATATGGATATTTGTATTTTTCGAGCATCTTCTGAGCCAGAAGCGTTTTTCCAGTATGAGATGCACCCGTAATCAGTATGATCATAGTCTTGCCTCGATTTCATTCCTGACCTTCTCCAATTCACTGCAGGTCAGGATTGGAATCAGACTGTTTATTTCTTCAATGCTTTTATCCCACCACTTGAATTTGAGCAGCAATCCGATAAGATCATCATCAAAGCGTTTCCTCAAGGGTTTTGCAGGATTTCCAACAACGATAGTATAAGGATCGACATCACTTCCGACAATGCTGTTTGCTCCAATGATTGCTCCGTCGCCGATATGAACGCCAGGAAGAACCACCGCATTTTGCCCGATCCACACGTCATTGCCAATCACAGTATTTCCTTTGAATGGCATTTCAGACGGATCGGGAGTGTTCATTTCCCATCCTTCAAGCGTATAAAACGGGAAGGTTGAGACGGCGTTCATCTGGTGATTAGCATCATTCATCACAAACTCGACACCTGCTGCGATCTGACAGAACTTGCCGATGATAAGCTTATCCCTGCTCCAGGGATAAAAGTTTGTTACATGACTCTCAAATTCTGAGTCTGCAATGTAGGTAAAATCCCCGACGATGATATTCGGATTTGTAATGGTTGGTTTCACATATATCTCTTTGTCATATCCTGCGACCGGATGGATCACATTTGGATCTGGGTTTTTCCCGTTTTTCATAGTTGGTCACCTCGTCAAATCTCGATTTCTTGTCGTCTATCGCTTCAAGCGCTTCCGAAACACCCACGCCTTGCGTGGGGTTTTCGTATGACAGAAAACCCGGTTCTTACGAAACCGGGTTTTCTGAGCCGTGCGGAGGGATAATACGGGGACCCCATCGAAGCGTGCTTCGATGGGGAGAAGGAGGAAGGAGCCTGCGGATATGCAGTTTTCGCGGCTCTTACGGAAACCGCGGAAACGGAATGGAGCAGGCTTCTTCCGACGTGGTGCCGCTGGCGGGACTCGGACCCGCACGCTTTTTGGGGCGAGGGATTTTAAGTCCCTTGTGTCTACCGATTCCACCACAGCGGCGTGTTTACAGTTGTGTATTTTACCATGTTCCCCATCAATCGTCAAGTGGAAATCTGCACGGGTTTTCCAGCAAAATCTGAACGGGTTTTCCATTGATCGGAACGGGTTTTCCGGGGAACGCAGATCCGCAGGCGGGCGTTTCAGGGCTCCTTCTGCGGCAGGAAAAGCGGCTTCGCCTCTAAATCGTAAATTTTTTATCGTTTATCATTAAATTTTACTTGACTTTCGTAAAAGTCTATGCTATGATACAGTCGTTCCGAGGGGGCGGAGAAAAAAGCATCCTGTTCGGAACGATCCCAAGTTCAAATTGACGAAATCATACGGAGGTATCATGATGGAACAAGCAGCAGCATCCGAACAGGCACGCGGAGTGTCTAAGATTGCGAATTTTTGGAACGTCTATGTAAGAATCTGGCGCGGTTTTTCGATTGCGGGGCTCATCGTCAGCGCTGTCTTCACGGTTTTGGTGCTGATTTTCGGAGAGGCTATGTTGGTTTCCGGCTCGGAGCGCTTCGTCTCCTTCGGCAGTCTGAAGCTGGAGCTGACCGAAGCGGCAACGCCGGATTTCACCGCCCTTCGCCCGACCATTCTCTATGAGCTGCAAGCGAACGCCATTACCTGCGGCATTTTCTGGTTCATGGCAAACGCCATGCTCCGCTTCCTGGCGGACGCCCGAAACGGCCGGCCATTTACCGAAAACGCGCCGAAAGCCCTGGAGCGTCTGGGCCTTGGCGTCATCGTCTACACGGTCAGCGACCTGATCCTGACCGTGATCCACAATCTGATTCTCAAAAACGCATACAATCTGAGCAATTTATTCCGGCCTGATACGGTCAAAGAAATCAGCGTGAATACCCACTTCTCGCTCTATCCGCTGCTCCTGGTCGGTCTGGCGCTGTATTTCCTCTCCCGCGTCTTCCGCTACGGCATCCGTCTGCAGCAGGAATCCGACGAGACGCTCTGAGGTAAGCGATTTGGGTAAGATCATTCTGCGGCTCGACCGGGTCATGGCGGACCGGAAAATGAGCCTGAACGAGCTGTCGGCCATCGTGGGCGTATCCAACGTCAACCTGTCCAAGATGAAGACCGGCAAGATCAGCGCCATCCGCTTTTCGACGTTGGTCGCCATCTGCGAGGCCCTGCACTGCCAGCCGGGAGATCTTTTGGAGTACGACCCGGAGGACTGATCCGCGGGCAAACGCACTCGGACCGTACCCGAACGGCAATCAAGCCGGTCGGGTACGGTCCGTTTTACGATCCGTGTTGATTTGGAGCCTGCCGGGGCAGCGTGAGCGGGGAATCAGGAAATGCTGCCCAGCTTTTCGGTGATATAGCCGTTGACCTGGGCGGGCATCAGCCCGAGAGGGCCGGCGAACTCGTCAAAGAGCAGGCGCTGCGCCTCGCGCAGATAGGTCTCGTCCGAAACGTGGAGGCTCTTGCCCAGCTTGGCCCGCACGACCTTATGCTCCTGGAGGGTCTTGATCAGGACGACCAGATCCCGGCAACGGTTGGAGCGCAGAAGGGCGTCAAAGCTGAGCTTGCGCTGCTGGCTGTCGTCCTCCCAGGCCGTTTCGACAGAGGGCATTTCCTCAATCAGGGCGTCCACCTCCTGCCGGGTGAGGACCGGGCGCATCTTGGAGACCAGCGCCTCGTTTTCCACCGGAACGTAGATCAGGGAGCTGTTCTGATAGACCGGCTTGAGCACGTAATAGCGTTCTCGCGTCCTGCCAAAGCGCATGGTAGCGATTTCCTGAATCGTACATACTCCGCTGCCACCGTAATGGATTTTTTCGTTGACGCTGAACATGGTGCTCTCCTTTCCCGCAGGTGAACGTGACTGTTCCGCTTATACGCATCTATTATACCACAAGGATTTCAAAAAGAAAAGACCAAAATAAAAAATAATTTCAAAAAAGTCTTGTACTTCCACGGGAAATCCTGTAGAATAATTCCGAACCTTTCGGAAAGGAACGATGTAACATGCAGTGGCTGGAGCTGACCGTGGATTCCGACTCTCGCGGGATCGATCTTCTGGAAGCCGAGCTGACGCTGAACGGCTTTGACAGCTTCGTGATCGACGACGAAGCTGAATTTCATACGTTTTTGGAGACCAACCGTGACTATTGGGACATCGTGGACGAGAGTCTGGAGCAAAGTCTGAACGGCGTCTCCCGCATCCGGCTGTACCTGGCCGACGACGCCGGGGCGATGGAGGAGGTCGAGCGCCTCCGCGCCATGCTCGCCGCCCTGCCCAAGACCTACCCTGAGGCGGAGCTCGGCAGCTTGAAGCTCTCCCTGGCAAACGTGCGCGATGAGGACTGGGAGAACAACTGGAAGCAGTATTACCAGCCGATCCCCATCGGGGAGAAGCTGATCGTGGTGCCGAAGTGGATGAAGCCCGAAACCGCCGGGCGCATCCCCGTCCTGCTCGATCCGGGCATGATCTTCGGCACCGGGGCGCACGCCTCAACGCAGATGTGTATGCTCCGGCTGGAGGAGCACATCCGCGGCGGCGAGACGGTGCTTGACCTGGGAAGCGGAAGCGGAATTCTCTCCATCACGGCTCTGCTGCTCGGCGCGGCCCACGCCACCGGCGTGGACGTCGATCCCAAGGCGGAGGACATTGCCCGTGAAAACGCCGCGATCAACGCCCTTGGCGCAGAGCGTTTTACCGCCGTGACCGGAAACGTCATCACCGGGCAGGACGCGCTGGCGGATCTGTTTGCCAAGACGTACGACGTGATCTGTATGAATATCTTTGCCGACGTGATCATTCCGATGGCTGCCGTTTTGCCGCGCTTCATGCGCGCAGACACCGTCGTCATCTGCTCGGGCGTGCTTGAAAACCGATATGCGGAGGTCCGCGCCGCCATCGAGGCCGCCGGACTGCGGATTGAGACTCTGCAGACCATGAACGACTGGTGCTGCTTCACGGCAGTGAAGGGGGACTGAGCCTTGCGATCCATCTCCTATCGGGCCAGGCAGCGCCTCGGAACCGGCTTGAAGGTCCTTCTGATCTTAGCCGCAGTCGTTCTGCTGCTGGTGCTGATCGCAATCGTCTATCTGGGCCGCTACGTGGTCTATACGCCGGACGGAGCCTATCTGGACTTCGGGCGGAACACCGCCCTGCCCGCCGCGACCGGCGGCGCCGGTCACGCTGCCCCCGCTCCGCCGGAATCCGTTGAGATCGAATACGCCGACCCCAACATCAGCCAGCAGACCGCCGAACGCATCGACGGATATTACATCGATCTGAGCATGCTTTCGGACCCGGATGCGGTCTTGCAGGCCATTCAGGAGCTGGACGGCCCCTGTACGGTCATGATCGACCTCAAGGCCGGAAACGGCAGCTATTATTACTCCACGCAGATCGATGACGCGCCCCTGGCGGACGTGGACGTGGCAAAGGTGGACAAGATCCTCTCCACGCTCAAGAACCGCGGCTTCACGATGGTCGCCCGCGTCAAAACCTTCCAGGATACGGCGTTCGCCCTGGAGCATCTGCGCTGCGGACTTGCGATCTCCGGCGGCGCGCTCTGGGTGGGCGACGGCTGCTACTGGCTGGACCCCGGCGACGAGACCGTGGTGGCATATCTCAAGCAGATCGCCCGCGAGCTGGCCGGAAAGGGCTTCAAGGAGATCGTTTTCGACGATTTCTACTTCCCGGAGAGCGGACAGATCGTCTACGAGTCCGAGAAGAGCCGCACCCAGCTCACGGTGGACACCGCCACGGAGCTTCTGAACTTCTTTGCCAGCAGCAACGTCACCATCTCCTTCGGAAATCCGACCGAGGGATTCCCCCTGCCGGAGGGCTCGCATTTCTATATCTCCGACGTGGCGGGCTCCGGCATCAACCACACCGTCAAGCGCTTTGCCGAGCTTACCGACCCTTCGGCGCAGCTCGTCTTTCTGACGGGCTCGAAGGACAACCGCTTTGACGGATACCAGCTTCTGCGGCCCATTTTGGCCCAGTTGGTCGGATAACGATTTCGGAAGGAGGGCCGGCGGTGGCTGTCAAATGGTTTCAGACGGCGGACGATGATTCCGCCTACGAGGACCGCCCGATCCCGCCGCGTCCGCAGCCGCTGACGGAGGCGTCGGACGGACCATCGATCCGCATTTCGTTTACGCTTCCGGATTTTTCATGGTCGATCTGGGATCCGCTGGCAGAAAAGTCAGCCCTTTTTGCCCAGGACGCAAGGCGATACGTTGACCGGAAGAGCGACGCGGTTTACCGCGGCGTCTTCCGGTCCTACTATACGACCTACCGGGATCTGCCAAAGGACGTTCTGGAGGGCTATTTCGGCTGGCGGACCCGGCTGCGCCGGGGCTCGCCCGGTTACGCCCCCCTCTCCTTCGTCTTTTTGTACGTCTATGAGATCCTGGGCCTGTTCGGCTTCTCCGATCCGGAAGACGGCTTTGAGCGGCTGGAGCAGCTCTACGCAGGCTATAAAGATTCCGTCCTGCGCGCCTATCTGCGGCGCTGGAGCCGGGATTTTGCCGTCTACTACAGTCTGGGAGAGGCGTATTACGCCCGCGTCTTCGCCGGGGAGCGGGAGACGGATCAGATTCGCGCCGTGCTCTACCAGCCGGAGGAGCACGACCCGATGGCCGTGTTTGCAGCCATGCAGCAGGTCAGCGGCTGGACCGCGGCCCGCTCTGCCTACCTGCGCGAACACGGAGACGAGGCCGCGCAGGCGATGGCTCTGGCCTATATCGCGCTATGCAGGCACCGGCGGGAGAACGGGAATCCGCGCTTTTCGGAGATCTTCAGCGGAACGCGGAGCAGCCAACGCTATGAGATGTTTCGCAGCGCGGTCTTCTGCGAGATGGAGCCGCACGGCGACTGCCGTGTGGAGATCGACCCCGTGCGCGCTTACGTCTGCAAGGACGGCTTCTGGCGCTGCTCCACCCTCGGCGCAGACTGGCCGCTCAAGGACGTGCGCCCCATGACCGATCTGATGCGGGAGACGGATCGCCTGCTGCGGGACGCGGTCGGCTTTAGCCGTCCGCTCAAGCCGGACAGTCGATTGGACCCGGAGACACAGGCCGTGCTGCAGGCAGCCGTCGAGGCCTGGGACCGGGAACGGCGGGCCGCCCTGCGCCCGAAGGTCGAGGTCCGTCTGGGCCTGCTTGCCGGGATCCGCTCGGACGCGGCACACACGGAGGCCCGCCTGCTGGAGGGCCAGCCGGACGAGGACGAGCTGCCGCCGGAGCCGGTCGAACCGAAGGCGTCTGAACCGGAGGCAAAGGAATCGGAAACGCCCGCGCAGACGCCGGAGACGGAGACCGAACCGCCTGCCGGGCTGACTGCGGACGAGCTTGGCTTCCTGCGTCTTCTGCTGGACGGGGGCGACTGGAGAGGCTTCTGTGCCGCGCGGCGGCTGCTGCCCTCCCTGCTGGCGGACGCGGTGAACGAAAAGCTGATGGAGGTCTGCGCAGACACGGTGATCGTCGGCGACGAGACCGAGCTTGCCGTTCTGGAGGACTATGCGGAAGAAATACGCGGCCTGCTTTCGCAGACCGAGGGATGATATGGGAGCGTTATGGAAGTCAAACGAAAAGCGCCTCGGCGGATCGCCCAGGCGGTTCTGAATTCGCTGAAGGGCGGCGTGGTGCCGCGGATCGGTCTGCCCTACGTGACCGTGGGCCGAAAGCACGAGATCGACGCCCTGCTGCACGATATTGAGATCATCGGAGAAGGCGGCGCCTCCTTCCGCTTCATCATGGGCCGCTACGGCAGCGGCAAGAGCTTCCTGCTGCAAACCATCCGCAACTACGCGATGGACCGGGGCTTTGTGGTGGCCGACGCAGACCTCTCCCCGGAGCGGCGGCTGACCGGAACACGCGGTCAGGGGCTTGCCACCTACCGCGAGCTGATCGGCAATCTCTCCACCCGCACCAAGCCGGAGGGCGGAGCCCTCGGTCTGGTGCTTGACCGCTGGATCAGCTCGGTCCAGGCCGGGGTCGCGGCGGAGGGCGGGCCGGACCGCCCCGGCTTTGCAGAGACCGTAAGGCGCGAGATCTACGCCGTGATCGGCAGTATGCAGGAGCTGGTCCACGGCTATGACTTTGCCCGTCTGCTCTCCCGCTACTACGAGGCCTCCGTCTCCGGCGACGATGAGACGCGCGCCAGGGTCCTGCGCTGGTTCCGCGGCGAGTACCCCACGAAAACCGAGGCGAAGCAGGAGCTCGGCGTCAACGTCATCATCACCGACGACGACTGGTACGACTATCTCAAGCTCTTTGCGGTTTTCTTCCGACAGGCGGGTTATCAGGGGCTGCTGGTTCTGATCGACGAGCTGGTGAACATCTACAAGATCCCGAACAGCATCACCCGCAACAGCAACTATGAAAAGATCCTGACCATCTATAACGACGCCCTGCAGGGCAAGGCGCGGGGCATCGGCTTCCTGATGAGCGGAACGCCCCAGTGCATGGAGGATCGGCGGCGCGGCGTCTACAGCTATGAAGCCCTGTCCTCCCGCCTGTCCGAGGGCAAGTTCAGCCGGGATGGCGCAAGAGACCTCCTCTCCCCCGTGATCCGGCTTGAGCCGCTGACGCCGGAGGAGATGCTGGTGCTGTCCGAAAAGCTGGCGGATCTCCACGCCGGGCTCTACGACTACCCGCGCAGGCTCGGCGAGCAGGAGCTTGCCGCCTTTATCCGCATCGAATACAGCCGCGTCGGGGCTGACACGCGGATCACGCCGCGCGAGATCATCCGGGATTTTATCGAGCTGCTCGACGTTCTTTATCAGCATCCGGAGACCTCGCCCGCCGCGCTCTTGTCCTCCGAGGACTTTGCCTTTGCCGGTCCCAACGAGGATGAGACGGACGACCCATTTGCGGAATTCACGGTTTAGGAGGCCAGGATGGACGTTTTTTCACGCTATGCCCCCTTCGTACAGGATTTTATTTACCGCAATCAGTGGCAGTCTCTGCGCGGCATTCAGGCCGCGGCGGGCGAAGCGATCTTCGGCACCGATGACAACGTTCTGCTGGCTGCGTCCACGGCCTCCGGCAAGACGGAGGCCGCCTTTTTCCCGATCCTCACCCTGCTTTCGGAAAACCCGCCCGCGACGGTAGGCTGCCTCTACGTCGCCCCGCTCAAGGCTCTGATCAACGACCAGTTCCTGCGGCTCAACGACCTGCTGGACGAGGCGGGGATCCCCGTCTGGCACTGGCACGGGGACGTCTCCGATTCCCACAAGCGGAAGCTGATGAAGAAGCCCTCCGGCATCCTGCAGATCACGCCGGAATCCCTGGAGGCCATGCTGATCCGCCGGCACAGCGAGCTGCCCCGCCTGTTCGGGGATCTGCGCTTCGTGGTCATCGACGAGATCCATTCCTTCCTGCGCGGGGACCGCGGCATGCAGACCTTCTGCCTGATCGAGCGGCTTGGACGGGCGGCAGGCGTCAATCCGCGGCGGATCGGCCTTTCCGCGACCATCGGCGACCCGGAGACCGTTGGCCGTCTGCTCTCCGCCGGGACCGGGCGGGATACACTGATCCCCCGGGTCAAGGCGCCGGGGATGAAGTGGCGGCTTTCCGTGGAGCATTTCTACAAGACGCCGCCCCAGGCTGCGGAGGCGGAGACCGCCGCCGGTACGCCGTTGGAAGCCGAAGCACAGCCCGACGAGCCGGTGGATGACCACGCTCCGGCAGCAGCAGACCCCGGCTTCGGCTACATCTACGAGCATACGAAGGGCCGGAAGTGCCTGGTCTTCTCCAATTCCCGCGAGGAATGCGAGGAGGTCACCTCCACCCTGCGCGGCTACTGCGAGGCCAGGCATGAGCCGGATCGCTTTCTGATCCACCACGGGAACCTCTCCGTCGCCTACCGCGAGAGCGCGGAGTTTGCAATGAAGGAGGACGACCGCCCTCTGACCACCTGCACCACGGCGACGCTGGAGCTTGGAATCGACATCGGCAAGCTGGAGCGGGCCTTCCAGATCGACGCGCCGTGGACGGTCTCCGGCTTTTTGCAGCGCATGGGCCGCACCGGTCGGCGCGGCGACCCGGAGGAGATGTGGTTCGTCATCCGCGAGGAACACGCCGAGGCGCGGGCCATCCTGCCCGAGACCGTTCCCTGGCGGCTGCTGCAGGCGATCGCCCTGGTCCAGCTCTATTTGGAGGACCGCTGGGTCGAACCGCCGCGCGAGGGCCGTCTGCCCTTTTCCCTCCTCTATCACCAGACCATGAGCACCC
>JAEEGK010029486.1_pt1 | contig 10934 bp, 8 predicted proteins | sample 8958771 | NCBI WGS metagenome assembly JAEEGK01 (sample SAMN16246547, study PRJNA631951) | gut metagenome | biome: gut microbiome; feature: rumen; material: SC-attached | host: Bos | place: Iran: Karaj | collected 2018-10 | reverse complement strand
TGGGGATTGGGGATTGGGGATTGGGCCCAATCCCCAATCCCCAATCCCCAATCCCCAATCCCCAATTTATTTAAATTATTTTACTAATATTTTTTATTAAAATTAATCATAATTTTTTTCACATAAAAAATTTAATAAAATTTATTTAAATAAAATAAATAAATTAAATAAATTATTTATAACTTAAATATAATAAAAAATGGCACAATCAGAATTAGACAAATTATTAAAAGCATTTGAAGAAAAAAATACATCAATGGAATATTATATTTTAATGTCAAGCGAAGGAATTCCATTTAAATCAAATATAGAAAATAATGCTCAAGTAGTAAAATTAGCAGGATTAATTTTTGATTTAATTTTATATTCAAAAAGAACATTAGAAGATTTAAAAAAAGTAAATGAACCCGGAGTTAATAAAAATTTAACATTAAGAATGAGATTAAAAAACGGAGAAGAATTAATTATAGTTCAACAAAACGAATTTTATTTAATTTCAAAACAAATTTGTAAAATTGTTGATGCACCAACAGAACCAGAAAAAAAACCTGAATAAAATAATTAACTTAATTTTATAATAAAAATAAACAATATTCATATATGAATAATAAATTTAATTTCATATTTTATTTTTTAAAAATATAAACTTCTATTTTTAATTAAAAATTATAATTTATATTTAAAATAAATAATAATAATTTAAATATTTAATAAAGTAAAAAATTAACGAATCATGGAAAATTCAAATAAAACTTCTTATTTTTTAAAATATGAAATTTCGCCTTTATTTGTAACTAAATTAAATCAATTTAATGGTTCGAGTTATTCTTCAATTTATAAAGAACCTTCATTTTTGGGCGAAAAAAATAATAATTTTTTAACAAAAAATTTGCCTTTTAAATTAAATATCGATGATTTTAATAATATTAATACTAAAGATCAAACTTATAAATCATCTTTTTCTTATAATAATAAAAATATTAATTCATTTAAATTTAATGATATTAAATTTGAATCTAAATTATTTAATAATAATATTAATGTTTATAAGAATTTTAATAATAAGAAAAGTGAAAATTTTATTAATAAAAAAAGAAATCGATTTATTTCTCCAAAAGATTATGAAATTTGTTATTTAAATGAGATTTTTATTCAAAATTATCATTTAAATAATTTTCCTTTGATTAATTTAAATGAAGAACAAAAAGTTATTAATATTTTATTAAAATTAACAAACAAAAAAAATTATTTTAAAGTAAAAAAATTAAATGATAATAATAATAATATTTTAAATGAAATTGTTTTAGATGAAATTAACATTCCAATTTCGATTTTAAAATCTAATAATTTATATTATTATGAAAATGAAATGAATGCGCATAATATTTTAATTAATTATTACAATGACATTAAAAATATTATTTTAATTATTCAAAGAAATTATATTAATAAAATTAAAAAAATTTACAATGAAAAAAATTTATTGAAATTAGAAATTTTGATTAGAAATTGTAATTTATTTTCTAATTATATTATTAAATTATACAAAGAAAAAAAAATTCCTTTTAATAAAAATGAAAATAAAATTAAAACAGATGAAAATTCAATAAAAAATAAAATTTCTTTTGATAATCCTCCTTTAATAATAAAAAATAATAAAAAAATTCCAATTTTTTTTCAAAATTCAAATTTTAATTCAAACGAAGAAGAAAATACATTAGAAAATAATAAAATAAAAAAAAAGAAAAAAATAATTTTTTTATCAAAAATTAAAAAAGATAAATTTATATGTGAATTTTGTAATAAAGAATTTAAAAATGGACAAGCTTATGGAGGACATTTAAGTCAAACTCATCCAAATCAAAGTAAAAAATATAAAGAAAAAATAAAAACAAGAAATCGAAGAGAAAATATAAGAGATATTATTGATTATTGTAGAAAAGAAATATTAAAAAAATATGGTTATGATTATAATAATTTTTCAGAAAAATCTGATAAAAAAATATTCAAACAAGTTCTAAAAGAACATAAAATTGAATATAGAAAATTACTTATTAATATGAAAAAAATTTATGGAATTTTACCTGATTCTAGAAAAAACAAATAATAATATTATTATATTAATTTTTTACACTTTTTTATTTAATATTTTTATTTGATATGAGAGTGTATATAATATATATTAAATATATATATATGAATAATTATTAATATTAAAATATATGTTTATTTATTTATATATAAATATAATTATAATATTAATTAAATTAAATTTTTAATAAAAATTATAAAATATATTATTAATATTTTTTATTTTCAAAAGTTTGTTTAATTCCCCACAATTCAGATATTATTTGTATAAAATATGCAACATTTTCGACTGGCATAATATAAAACATGTTTGAATGAATAGAAATAAAATCATTTAAATCAATTTCTGTTTTATCATTCAATAAAAATCTTAAAGAATTTTCAAATTTATTTTTAACATATTCTTCAGGTCTATGATATGCTTTAATTAAAGGGTGATTTTTTATTATATAACTTTGTTCTAACATTAATCTCGAAATTTTTTCTTGTCCATTTGTTAATGAATTAAATATTTCCGTTAATTTTCTAATTAAAATTTTGGGTGTTGGAACAGTAAAAATATCAATTAATTTTTGTGCTATAACATCATCATTTTGTTTTAAATATTTAATTAAAATTGATTGTTCTTCTGAAGTTAAAAAAATTCCTAATTTTCCTAAAAATTGATCTAAATTTTTAATTGATATTTTTTGATTAGGATCGCCTATAATACACAAAACTTCATCTAATCCATAAATTCCTCGATTATATCTCATTTGTTCTATCATTTTATGTTTAATTTCTTTAATTGTTACAAATTCATCCATTTTTATGTTACAAATTTATTATTATTTTTATATTATATTATTTTATTAAAAATTATAAATAATATTTTTTAATTAAATTAAAAATTTATTAATTGAGTTTTATATCTAAATTTATTTAAATCAAAAATGGACAAAAAAGTCGAAGAAGAAAAAGCATCAAAAAAATCAATGAACAAAATGAGAGACATCGTAATTGATAAACTTATATTAAATATTTCAGTAGGAACTTCAGGAGATAGATTAACAAAAGCTATAAAAGTTTTAACCGATTTAACTGGACAAAAACCAATCACTTCAAAAGCTAGATACACAATTAGAGCATTTGGTATTAAAAGAAATGAAGAAATTGGTTGTCATGTGACTGTAAGAGGAAAAAAAGCTGAAGAACTTTTAAAAACTGGTTTGAAAGTTAAAGATAATGAATTAAAGAGCTCTTGTTTTTCAAGCACTGGTAATTTTGGTTTTGGTATTTCTGAACATATTGATTTAGGTATGAAATATGACCCTAATACTGGTATATATGGAATGGATTTCTTTACTGTTTTAGCTAGAAAAGGTAAAAGAGTTTGTGAAAGAAAACATCAAAAAAGTAGAATTGGAAATTTCCAAAAAGTTTCGAAAAAAGATGCTGAAAAATGGTTTACTGAAAAATTAGGTGGAACTCTTATTTAAATAAATAATTATTATTATGTTATTAATAAATAAATAATAAAACATAATAAAAATTATTTAAATTTTCTTTTATTAATTAATATTAAAAATTATTTTATAATAATAATAATTTTTCATTTTTAATAGAATAATTTTATATTAATCAAACAGAATTTAAATTTTTATATTTAAATTAAAAAAATAAACATTATTTAATATTATAAATTTAAACAATATTTAAATAAAATTAAAGAAAAATCTTAAATATTAAAATTATAATTTTTTATAAATTAAACAAATGGAATCATCCGAATATCAATATGATCTATTTGTAATAGGAGGAGGTTCGGGAGGATTAGCCTTATCCAGAGAGGCAGTAAAATTTGGAAAAAAAGTTGGTTTGGCAGATTTTGTAGTTCCTTCACCACAAGGCTCTCAATGGGGATTAGGAGGAACATGTGTAAATGTAGGTTGCATCCCAAAAAAAATGATGCATTATGGTGCACTTTTATATGAAAAAATGAAGCATCTTCCTTTTGTAGGTTACAAAGGTGAATTAAAAAAGGAACATGATTGGAACACTTTAGTAGAAAACATTCATAATCACATTGCATCTTTAAATTTCGGATATAGAACAAAATTACGAAGTGAAAAAATAACATATTACAACAAATTAGCTAAATTAATAGATGCTCATACAATAGAATTAACAGATAAAAAAGGTAAAAAAGAAACAATAACTGCAGATAAAATCGCAGTTGTCACAGGAGGTAGACCCATGTTTCCTGACATACCTAATGTGCGAGAACTTTGTATTACAAGTGATGACATATTTAATTTAGATCATGCTCCTGGAAAGACACTAATAATAGGAGCTTCTTATATTTCTGTTGAATGTGCTGGGTTTTTAGTTGGTTTAGGATATGATACGACTGTTATGGTTCGTAGTGTCATTTTACGGGGGTTTGATAGAGATATGGCAAATAGAGTGGAAGGTGTTTTACAACGAAGTGGTGTGAAATTTTATTATAAATGCAATCCCATATCATTTACGAAAAATGAAGAAAATGGTAAAATAAAAGTTGAATATGAAAATTCCGAAACGAAGGAAAAAAAAGTTGAAGAATTTGATACTGTAATGTTAGCTACTGGAAGAACACCTAATACGAAAAATATAGGTCTTGAAGAAGTTGGTGTAAAACTAGCTAAAAATGGGAAAATTATAGTCAATGCAGGAGAACAAACTACAGTTGAAAACATATATGCTTTTGGGGATGTGGCTATTGATCGACCTGAATTAACTCCGCCTGCGATTATGGCTGGAAAATTATTAGCAAGAAGGTTATTTAATAACGAAACGACTTTAATGGATTATGACAATATTGCTACTACAGTTTATACTAATATTGAATATGGTTCATGTGGTATGAGTGAAGAAAAGGCGGTAGAAAAGTTTGGTAAGCAGAATATTAAAGCTTATCATTGTGAATTTACGCCTGTTGAATGGACGATTGATGGTGATAATGAAGAAACTTGTTATATGAAGGTTATTGTTAATACTGCTGATAAAAATAGAGTTGTTGGGTTTCATATTTTCGCCCCGAATGCGGGGGAGATTACTCAAGGGGTTAGTGTTGCTATGAAATGTAGGGTTACTAAAGATAAGTTAGATGCTACTGTTGGAATTCATCCGACTATTGCGGAAGAAATGACTACGTTAGATACGACGAAGGATGAAGGAGATGGAAAAAAATCTGGATGCTGAGGTTAAATTGGTCATTTATTATGTTTATATAATACAATTTTTATTGTAATTGTATAAATGATAATAAATGGATAATAATTACTAATTAAATTTTAATGAAAGAAATTTCAAAATGAAAAGAAAATTTATAAGAAATTTGCTATATTAGTTTTATATTAAAAAAAATGTTAGAAAAATGTAATTAATGTGATGAATCAAATAAAAAAAATTTAATTATTTGATTTTGATGATTATATTTTTTTAACATTTATTATTATTAATATTTAAAATAAGGTTTAATATTTATTGAAAAATTAATTTAAATTATTAAATAATATTTTATTAATATTATTTTTATTATAAAATTAAGTAAAAAAAATTTAATTCGAAAATAATTTTTATAATAAAAAAATAATGTCATATTTTTTAAAATCAATTTTTCTTCTTTTTTATGATGTAGCAAATCTTTCAAATAGTTTATTTATTTTTCCAATTTTAATTGAATATTTTCTTCAATTTAATATAAAAATAAATTGGATTAATATTGGTTTAATTTATACATTTTATCACATGGGAATTTTATTAGGAAATTTATTATGGAAAAAATTAATTTATAAATTTTCATCTGCTGTTTTATTACTAATGTCTTTAATTTTAATAATAATATTGAATATTATTTTAATTTATATAAAAAATTTTGAAATTTTATTATTTCAAAGATTTTTTTTGGGTTTGTTAAATAATTTATCTTTTATTCAAAAGAATATTTTTTTAGAATTAAATAAAAACAAAAATGAATTATTCATTATTAATATTTTTTCTTACATAATTTCGATTTTTATAAATGTTTTTAATTTTAATAAAATTTTCAATTTAAATTTTAATAATAATAAATTCGTTTTAAATATTATTTTTTTATTATTAATAAACATAATTTTATTGTTTTTAACATTATTATTAATAAAAAATAAAAATATTAAAATTTTTTCGAAAAAATCTTATGAATCAAATTCGCCGAAAATTAATAAAAAAAAGATTTTTTCAGATGAAAAAATTGTAATTAAAAGCATAAAAAAAGATAAAAATAATAAAAATGTTTTTAATTTAGTTGAAGAAACTGATTTAAGCATAGAAAAATCAAATAGAAATTTTAATAATAATAATTCAATTAATAATAAAAATGATATAAGTAATCATAGTAGTAATAGTAATAGTATTATTTATCATAATAAAAATAATAATCATACTTTTCAACAAAATCAAAATTTTACTTTTTTTTTGAAATCAACAATAAATAATAATAAAGAATTTGGTTCAAGAAATGATTCAACTATTAGTGTAATTTCTGCCTTAAATAAATTAATTACTTCTAATAAATTTAAAACCGGCATTATTAGAGTTGAATCTTCGAGAAATTGTTTAAAAGTATTATTTAAGAAGAAATGTTGTCAAAAGGTTAAAAAAATAAATAGAAATTATAATAAGATTGAATTTTTATTTGATATTGTTGAATATTTTAAAACTATATTTGAAGTTAAATTAATGAAAAATAAAGTATTCAATGTTAATCAAAGAGAAAAATTAAGTCAAATATTTAAATTTGATTATGATTTTGATGCAGAAAAAGAAAGTTATGATATTTTTTATAAAAAAAAAGCTCCATTCTCTAATAAAATTAAAAACAAATTTAATTAATTCAATAATTGTTAATTTATATATTATTTAGTATTTTTATTAAAATTAAAAAATAATTTCATTCATTTATTATTAATGAATATTTTATATTTTTTTTTAATTTTGAGAAAAAAGATTATATGGTAGAAGTTTTAAAATATCTAGAAAACATTAAACCAAAATTATACTCTTCATTAAATTTTGAAAATGTTTTTTTATTAAATGAAAAGCTCTTTTTAAAATATCCAGATTTATTTTATTTTACTGCATTAAATATATCTTATAATAAAGAAAATCAACTAAAAGAAACTACAGAATGTATAGAACTTATTATAAAAAATAAGGATAGATTTGAATGTCCATCTCATCTATATTTTAATATAATGTATAATTTTATTTCTCATGTTAATCAAAACTTAGTTTATTGTCCATATTACTCTGAATTAGATTATCATTATTTAAAAAAATTTTTTGCAATATTGCCTTCAATTTTTTATCCTAATCAAAATGATAAATATTTAGAAAAATGTATAAAACTTATTAAATTAATTCCTGACTTATTATCTATAAATAAAAATGAATTTAAAGAGCCATTTAATGATTATTATACATTAATTAATAAATCAATTGAAACAATAAATGAAAAAACTAATAATAAATCAAAGATAAATGTTTATAATGATAAAATATTTATAGAAAAAAAAAGATTAAATCCAAAAAAAGATAATTATACAATTACAAATTTAGAAGTAAAAAAATATATCAAGAAACGTGTAGCACCACCCAAAATGAATCCACAATCAAAAAAGGAAAAAGAAGATAGTTCAATATCAATAATTCAAAAAAGAGAAGATGATAGTCAATTAGATTCAATTCAAGTTATAATTGATGAAATTATTGATGAAAAACAAAAAATAAAAAGAGATTTAACTAAATCTATAATAAATGAAGTAGCTCAAATATTTTATAATAAAATGTCTATTGATACATTAAAAATAGAATGTTTTAATGATGATGATTATTTTTTAGAATTAATTGGTTCTTATTCACTTTCAACTTTAAAAAATAAAGAATCATCAATTGATTTTGTTTTTATGAAAAAAGATTTAAATAATATTAATTTTATAAGTAAAGCTGTTATTATGGAATGGATAAATTCAAAAAATTTACCAAATTTTTCATTAATTGAAAGTGATGAAAATCAAAATAAAAAAGGAAAAATTTTATACTATCAATTATATAATTTTGATGGAAACTACAATGGAAACTTCATAAAAAATGTAAATATTTATCTTTTTTGTAATAAATATATTGAATGTAATAATATTTTCAAAAAAATATTTAAAGACATTAAAAATTTTGGAATTTTATATTCTTTTTTCTATCTACCATTAATAAATTTAGGATTAGAAATAGGAAGTGATATATGCTTCTTAATTATTGCATTTCTTGATATTGAGTATAAAATTTTTTATACAAAAGAAAATCAAAAAATTACAAAATATTGTTATGAATATAAAGAAAAAGATAAACAAATTTTAAAATCAACATATTATTATTATCAATTAAATGAACAAGAACTTAAACAAACAGGAAATAAAAATATTGGTAATTTAATAAATGAATTTAATGAATTTCTTATAAAAATAATTAATAGAGCAATTGAAATACCTGACAGATTATATGATAAAAAATATTTATTTAGAATTACATTTTTTAATGATTTATTATCATCAAAAAGTATAGAAGACACTACATTTCAAAAAATTGAAAAAGAAATTGACTCATCATTTACATATAAAGAATTGTGTGAAAAAATAGGAATAAAATATGAATTTGAAGATTAATAATTATTAATAAAAAATTTAATTTACTTCTTTATTCTCATTAATATAATTATTTAAATTCCAAGCATTAATTAAAATATTTTAAAATAAAATATCAATTATGAATACTCATTATTATTATTTAATAATGAATTATTTTTACTTTCATTAAATAAATTATTTGGTTCAAATGTTTCATATTAAAAGATTATGAATTCTATATAAATTAATTCACTATTTTTTTTCATGTTATTATATTTCAAATAAAGTTATTAAATCATTATCTTTAAAGCCAGAAAATCCTATTTTTTTAATTGTTTGAATAAATTCTTCTTTATTACATGTTTTTATATTATTTATATCAAAATATTTAAAAAATTTTAATAAAATTTCTTCTTATAAAATTGAATCTGTTGATTGTAAACATAACTTCATTTGTTAATACTGTTTCAAATTCTATATCAGAACCGTTATTAAATAATGAAAAAAAATTAGATTATATTTTTTAAATTAAATTTAAATTTTGATTTTAATGAAATATAGTTTATTTTTAATAATTTACATAATAATTTTCAATAAAATTATCAATAGCTAAAATTAAGTCTTTACTTTGTATTTTTTTATATATTTTTTGAATTTGTTCCTCACCACCAAATTCATTAAATTTTTTAAAAAATAAATTATTTTTATTATTTTCGTATAATTTTCCTTTTTCAATTAAAAATAAAATAATATTAAAACAACTTTTTAGTATATTTTTATCATTGTGATTTTGAATAATTTTAAATATACATTGAAATAAACCAAGATTAATTAAGTGTAAATTGATATTTTTATCTCCTAATAAAATTATATTTAAAAAACAATCTAAACCTTCTTTAACTGCATCAATATAATTAATATTTTTAATCAGATCAATAATATCTTTAAATAAATGTTTAGTATTAATTTCATTATAAAATATTGTATCATTACATAAATTTGACATTACCCAAAGAACATTTTTTTTATTTAAATTTGTACTTTTTTCATTTGTTATAATTTCTTTAAGAAAAGTAAAAGCATTTGTTTGTAAAATATTTTGATTTATTTCACTCTCATCACTTAATATAATATTACCAATTATATATAATGTTTTATTTTGTAATTCATCAAATAATTTTGATAATAGTATTATAATATCTAAAATAAAAAAATTATTATTATCTTTTTGAAAAAAAATCTGTATTATTTCATTTGATGATGAAAGTGCCAATCTCTCAAATATTGTATATATATTTATTATTTTATTATTATTTTGTTTTAATTTTTCATCATTTTTTGTTTTAATTAATTCTTCAATTACTTTTTCAGCAAGTAAAAATTGAAATTTTTTAGTCTCTTCAGAATATATAATTTTATCAAATGAACAAAGAAAATTAAAATATGAATTTGAATTACAATATTCATAATTGTTATAGATTAATTCAAATAAATTTAAAGAAATATCTTTAGTGAAATTAATAATTATATTCTGATTAGTTAATGAATGAATTAAAATTTGTGAAATATAATCAACAATAATTGAAAAACATTCATTATCATTTTGATATTGAATAAGTAATTGCCTATAAAGAGAAATTAATTCTTTAGTAAAAAATAGACTTTGTTCATCATTTGAAGATGCTTGTGACAGAATCATTAAATAGAATATATAATTTATAATTGTCTTTTTGTTATAAATATTTTTATTTATAATATATATTATATTATCAAATAATTTTCTATTTTTTAATTCTTCTTTAATCATTTTTTTAATATTTTCATCAATTGTATTTCTATATAATAAATTTTGAGATAAATAATTTAATAAACTGTCTAATTTATTTTCATTAACTAATCCTCTTTTCATATTAAAATAATTTGAAAGGTTTTTTTTTCTTAATGATAAATCTTTATATTCTATTTTTTTAATATAATCTTCAACTATTAAAATAATATATATAATATACTTTTAAATTTTTTATATTGATCTTTAAAATTAACTTTATTTTCCATTTTTTAAATATAAAAAAAAAAAAATAAATATTTTGAATATAAAAAAATAATAAAAATAAAAGTAAATGAAAATATAAGAATTGGAAAAAAAATAAATATAAGAGA
>JAEEGK010029481.1_pt1 | contig 10936 bp, 5 predicted proteins | sample 8958771 | NCBI WGS metagenome assembly JAEEGK01 (sample SAMN16246547, study PRJNA631951) | gut metagenome | biome: gut microbiome; feature: rumen; material: SC-attached | host: Bos | place: Iran: Karaj | collected 2018-10 | reverse complement strand
TTTTTTTTTTTTTTTTTTTTTTTTTTTTTTTTTTGTTTGTTTTTTTTTTTTTTTTTTTTTTTTTTTTTTTTATAGAGTTTAAATATTTAATTGTTTTTTTTTTAAATTAAAAATTTATTAATGTTAATTAATATTTATAATAGATAAATATTAAGTTAATCAATATATTGTTGTACATTAATATTATAGGTTATATTTTTATCACAAAATAATTTTATAGGTTGATGTAAATTTAATTCAAGATAGTATTTCTTACTCATTTTTTCTTTAATTTGAAGAGGAAAAAAAAAATTTAATTTTTTAATGAAAATTCCTTTTGTAAAATATGTACAATACTTTAACTCATTAAATATAATTTTTATCTGCATATTCATATAATCAAAAAAAGACTCAATTTTATAAAACAGAAATTTTTTCATAGTAAACTTAACAGAAAATTTATTATTATAATCATCAATATCAGGAATAAATCCAATAGATTTATAAAAATAACCAAATAAATGTTTAAAAGCAATAATTAAACTAAAATTATTATCAAGTTCCTTAGAATTTAAAACATTACTAATATCATCATTAACAAAAATACTTCTTCCACTTCTTAAAAAAACTTCAGGATGAACATTAAATAAAGTTTCTACTTTATTAAAACCATTTTTTTTAACAAATTCAAAATTTCTTAAATTAAACCAATTTTCTCCTTTTGGAAAATATCCAATAATAAAATCACTATCATAATAATTAAAATTAGGAATACACAATAAATCTTTACCAATCATAAATTGACTATTAACAATATTTTCTTCAATTAAATGTTCATCATTACCAAACTCAAAAAATAAAGGTTTAAATATAGTTCCAATTTTTTTTTTTCTAATAAAAATTGAATAATAATACTTTAAAATTTTATATCTAAACAAAATAGAATTTTTTGAAGTTTCATATAAAATTTCTCCCATAGAAAAAATATCAGTATCAGTATATTCTAAATGTCGATGAGCTCTAAAAAAAGGAAATAAAGAACCAATTTGATACCATTTAGAACATAATTTTTCATTTGTTTTACCCATAAATCCACAAACATCAGTTCCACTCATAGGAATACCAAATAAATTAAAGTTAAAAATTTCACTTAATGAATATTTATAAAATGTATAATTTGAACCATTATCACCAGACCAAATAAAAGAATATTTTCCTATTTTTGGTGAATTAGCTCTTGTTAAAATAAAAGGAAATTCATTAGGAAATTTTTTTTTTAAATAAGATTTGACTTGTTCTGATTCTTTAAGTGGAATAACATTATGAATTTGTTTATGATATAAATTATTATAATGTAAAGCATTTGGACAAAAAGTTTTATGTTCTAATTTATATCCTCCAGGATAATAATAATAATCTATTTCATTACATGGAATTTCATTTTCATTTTCATCTATTTTTCCATTTGAAAAAGTTGATATTTCATTCATATCAATCCAAATTCCAGAAAAATTAGATTTATTATATAAAAAATCATGACAAATTTCTTGAAAATGAGATGAATTAGGATGAAAAAAATCTAAACAATAACTTTTACCAGGCCACATCATATTAATAATAGGCTTATTTTTTTCTGATATGAAAGTATTAAGTTTAATTCCAGTATTAATAACTTTTTTACTTTGTAAACCAAAACAAGGTTCACTAATTAAAACAAATCTTTTATTATATTTAAATAATAAATTTTTAAAAATATTTGAAGGAAATCTTTTCTCATCCCAAGTACAAGGATGATTATCATACATATAATCTAAATCAAGCCAAACTGAATCTAAAGGAATTTTTTCAGTTTGAAATTTATTTAAAATATATTCTATATGATTTATGTGATTATAACCCCATCTTGATTGATGAAAACCTAAAGACCAAAAAGGAGGAATCATCCATCCTCCTAAAAATTTATGATACATTTTAATTACATTTTCAGGTTTTTTATTTCCTAAAAATAAAGTAAAATCTAATACGCCTCCTAAAATTAAATATTTTAATTTATTATTTTCTAAATCTAATTCAATATCCATTCCAAAGGAATTTCTTAAATAATTTATGTGATAATATCCTGATTTTTCTCTCATTAAATAAATTGGATGTGAACCGTATCTATTATTATTTTTACCTATTCCATAATCTATTTTATTTGGATTGTCTTTATTATATAAAGTATATGTTCCTGAATGTAAATTAAATGTTGATGTTCTTTGTCCTATTCCATATATGTTTTTTGATGGAATTTTTATTTTTAATTCTGTGAAATCTATCATAAATCTAAATGGATTTTTTTCTTCTGTTTTAAATATTGTTTCATTTGTTTTTTGTCTTTTTATTGAAAATGTAAAAGGATTTTTTTGCATTGATATTTTATATTTTAATTTTGAAATTATTAATTCTCTTGTTATATTTTTATTATGAACAAAAGGATTTTCTTTTGGAAGTTCAAATAATTTTACACTATTTGGTGTTAATTTAAATTGAATTATTTCATCTGTTAAACAATTTATTTGTAATGTATATGTTTTATTTTCACCATTTAAACCTAATTGAATATTTAAATGATTTTTTTCTTGAGTGTAATTTAGTAATTTGTATGAATAATCCGATATTGAATTAACTAAGATATTCTCAAGAATTGAATGAATATTTTTTAAAAAAGATATGGATAATTTAAATAAAAATAAAACTAAAATTATTTTCATTATAAATAAATATTTTTTAAAAATTAAATAATTAAAGTAATAAGAGTAATGAGTGATAAAATTGATAGAAACGAACCTAAATTTAAATTAATTAAATATGAAGATATCGAAAGAATTTTTATTCAGTATGTAAATGATGAAGAAATAAATTTAAATGAAAATGTAAATAAAAATGTGGAAGTAAAAATTCCGTTATTTTATTATAATTCTTCGTCAAATAAAAAATTAAAAGAAAAATTAAAAAAAAAACTTTAGCTTTACTTTAAATTTAATATTAAAAATATTAAAAATTAATTTTGTCAGAGTAAACATAAAAAATTATATATATAAATTATTTTTAGTTAGAATAAAATATTATTTTTTTCAATAATAAAAAAGATTTTAAAAAAACAATATATTTTTTTTTTAATTAAATTGCATCTTCAGAATTAACTTCAGTTAAATTATTTTTTTTTAAATTTTCATATTCATTAACTAAATTTCTTATATCATCAGCAGATTGATTAAAATTTTCTTCTGTATTTTTTATTCTCATTCCAAAATTATGAATATCTAAACTTTTTTTTCTTTCTTTTCCATCACCAACATTTCCAATATATGAAACATCAGTATTTAAATATGAATCTCCAATATTTATTTTTCTATCTCTATGTGTAAAAAATTTAGTAAAATTTGATTTTGATTTTGCTTCTAATATTGTTTTATATAACATTAAATTTTCATTTGTTATTTTTACTATTATTTCTTTCATTTCTGTATTTTCTTGAGTTAATTTATCTATTTTTATTTTATAATCTTTTAATGCTATATTTATTTCAAATAATAATTTTTGAATTATTTTATTTTCATTTTGAATTAAATCATTAATATCATTTTCAGATATTTTTGTTATTTTTATTATTTCATCTATTTCAAAATCTCTTTTGGGAGATTTTTTTTTATGATTATTTTGAGGAATATAATTATTTTTAAAATTATTTCTATGAATAACTTTTTGTCCAGAAATTGAATTATCATATTTATAAATTTGGGAATTTAATTCACTAATTTTTACCTCATATTTATTAATTAAAGTTTTAAATTCTTTAATTTTATTTAAAGCATTTTCATAAGCTTTTTTATATAAAATTAAATCTTCTTGCATTATATTTACACTTTCAGTTGGATCAATAACATAAATTTCTTTAGGAATATTTTCTTTCATTACAATAGTATCATTTCTTTTATCTGAATCATCTTCATTATCTTCATCATCATCATCATCATCATTTCCAGAATTATTACTTAATTTATCCATTAATTCTTTATCTCTTAAATTTTTTAATTGTTGATTTAATGAAAATATTAAATTTTCCTTTTTTTTATTTTCATTTTCTAATATAAAAATTTTATCTTTTAAATCTTTTATATTATCTTTGTTTATTTCAATTTCTCCGTTTATTATATTTTCATAATATGCAATTTTTTTTCTTAAGTTTTTATTTTCTATTTCTAATTGTTTTTTCCTATCAATTAATATATTTTTTTCTTTCTCAATACATTCTAATATTATTTTTGATTTTGAATCAATTGTTAATGAAGGATTTAATAATTTATCAATTATTTCTTTATTTACATTTATATTTGCTTTTAAGTCATTTATTTCTAATTCAAGACTTTTTTTTTCTTCATTAATTCTATTACATTCATCTGCATATTTATTTATTAATTTTAAAGCAGATTTTCTATCAAATCTTTTCATTGAAAACTTAATTTCAATTTAAAATATTATATTTTCCTTTTATTTTTAAATAAATAATATAAATTGAGTAATTTATTTTTCTTGACTCAAAATAAATATATGAATATTTTATTGTAATAAATGGAGAAAATTAACAAAAAAAAAAGATCAAATTTTTCAAAAATTATATCACGAATCTATGTAAGTATAAAAGAAAATTCTTTGAATACAAATTTATTATTTTATATTTCAAGTATATTTGAATTTACAAATATGATAATAGTAATAGATATTATTTTCAATTATAAAAGACAATTTAAAAATATATATTATTTTTTATATTATATTAGTCCAATTTTTTATTTTGAAATATTTAATTGCAAATTTAATTCAAAAGATAATCCTGAAGAAGTAAATTCTGAGAAATATAAATATGATCAAATTTATAAATTAGGAGTTGAAGAATTTAATATAACTCCAATTGAACAAAAAGATTTTTATAATTATAAAATAGTAGAAATTATAATTATTATTTATATAATTTCTGCATTTAGTGTTCATTTACTTAAATCTGAAAAATGTATAATTAAAATTTTAAAAAAAATTAGTTTTTATTCAATTTATTTTATATACATTACTTTTTTTCATATTTTTATTTTAATTTTTAATAGACCTATCTATTTACAATTTTCAGATAATTATTATGACATTGATAATCCTTTTATTTTTCTAGTTATTCTTTGTATAATTTATAATATTTCTGTATTTTATTTTTATTCTATTTTTATTTATTCTTTTGGTAGAAATGAAACTTTTTATTTTTTAGAATCTAAATTATTTTTATGTGAATTTGCTTTAGGAGAAATTGGTTGTTTTTTATTTGTAATTAGATTAAAAATTCAATTTTCTATTTTATTTCAATTAATTTGGTCAATTATATTTGTTTATGATTTTAAACTTAGGGTAGATTATTTTAAAAATGAACTTCATAAATCAACTAATATTAAAATATTATTTTTTATTAAAGTTTTACTTTTTTCAATTTTTATTGTTAGATTCATTTCAGTATGTTTAATTAAATATTTAATTGAAAATGAAAAAATATTTAAAATTTTAGAAGGAGTGTTGTATATTTTATTTGTGATAATTTTATATTTTTATTTAAGTAAAAATAAAAAATGTATAAATCTATCATCCATAAAAAATTATTTAAAAAAAGGGGATTGTGAATTTTTTAAAGGGGCAAATCAATTATTTTCTCCTTTAATCAAATTTTTTTCAATGAGAACAAATGCAAATAGGATTTTAGAAAAATATAAAGAACAATTTTTTGAAAAATTTAAAAATGATTTAAAAAATTATTTTTGTTTAAGTAATGAAGATTATAAAGTTTTATCAAATGGAAATGATTCATTAATATCTTCATTTATATCAGTTGATTTAAAACAAACTGGAATAAATTCTGCTACAATTAATACAACAACAATTAATTTTGAAAAAAAAGAATATACTATTATTTTAAATATTCTTATTGAATTATTTAATAGTTTTTATGATATTTCAAAAGAAAAAAATGATAGTTTTGGAAAAAAGGCAAGAGAAATTTTAATATATAATAAAGTTTTATTATTTTTTATTTCTGATGATAAGACTTTTAGATCTGTATATTATTTAAAAAAATTTATATATTCTAAAAAATATGATAATTCTGATTTATTAATAAATTCAATTTTTAAATATTTATCATATTATTTTAAAAAAATAGAAAAAAAAAATGACGAAAATTCACTTGAATATTTAATATATTTTAATACTTTAAATATTGAATATTTGAAAATAGTAAAAAGTTTCAAAGATATATTAAAAAGTTTCAATAAATCAAGAAAGGAAATAATAAGAATAATAGATAATCAGAGTACATTAATAGGAAATGCTTTAGATAGAATAATATCATTAATGGAGAAATCAAGTGATTCAATAAAAATAAGAGAACAACCAGAAAATGATAAATTTAAATTAATAGAAGATATAATGTTTAATGCAAATTTTGATAAATCATTTGAATTTTTTGATTTGAATTCTTTAGACACAATAGTAGATAAAAATAATTATTTTTTAATTATATTTCAAAAAGGTAATTTCATAGTAAAAAAAGCACCATTAACTTATTTTGAAATAACAGGAATAAAAACATCAAAATTAATAGATAATCCTTCAATAAATATATTTCCTTATTTAATGAGAAAATCAGAAGGAAAACATATAAAAATAAATTTATTGAATAATAAAACAATAAAAGAAGAAACAGTTTTAGAAACATCTGAGCATTATTTAGCAACAGTTAAATTAAATTATAATTTATTACCTTCATATAATGGAAAATTATATGTTGTTTGTATTATTGAAACTTTACATTTTCCTAATGATTCAAATTATATTTTAATGCAATCAAATGGTGTTTGTATTCAATATGGAATTTTTTTTAAAAATTATTTAGGTTTTAATAGTCAATTAAAAAGATTAAATATTTTAACTATTTTTGGTATTAAAGATTTTAATGTAAAGAAATCTTATAATCAATCATTTTCAATTAATATGAGTGAAATGTTATTAAATGTTAAAGCTCATTTAGTTAAAGATAGTGGATGTCAACATAGTGAAATAACATCTATTTTAAAGAAAATAAAAGAAAATTTTAAAAATTCAAAAATGATAAAAGTTGAATTTGTTCTTAAAAGAATTTATAAAATAAAAAATGATGAAATTTACCTTATGCAAATATTATTTTCAGATCTTAAATTATCAATAATTCAACAAAAAAAATTAGATATTGATTCACTTGAATCAAGATATATTCAAAATCCAATTAATGGAACTTCTATTACTGCATCTCATTCTGGACCTTCAATTTTATCATATAAAATATTAAGAGAAAGTGCTTGGAATATAACAAATAAAAAAAAAGAAAATATATCAATGGTAAAAAATGCAATTGATAGAATTAGTTTTGTTTATAATTTATTTCTTATTATTTTAGCTATTTTAATTTGTGTTCTTATTAAAATTTTTTCTACTATATTTTATAATGAATATATTAAAATGTTAGTTATTAGAGAAATGAATTTTTCATATTTTATTAATTTATTTTTTGTAGTTAATATGATAAAATTACCTGAATCAGATGTAATATTTAATATATTAGATGAAAAATATAAAACTGAAATTGAAGGATATAATATTTCATTAGGTGATTATTATAAATATCTTTTAGAAATAAATGCTGTTGAATTAAGTACAAAAAATAAATATTTTAAAAATAATTATACTAATATTAAAAAAAATTCAAAGACATATAAATCACTTTATGAAACTTATTTTACTATTTTATTACATGATGGAAATAAACAAGAAGTTAATTATTATGAAGCTTTTGATTTACCTAAAAATTATTTTTATATTTTAAGTCAAATTGATGGTTTTTATATGGATATGCCTATATTTAATTATGAAGATATTTCAACATCAATAATTGGATTAAATGAAAATCAACAATTTTTATTGTGTACAACTTATAATTTTTTTATTTTTATAAATCAATTAAATTCAGTTTTAAATATTAATAAAAAAAGATTTAAAGATGCTTATAATAATTATAGAATATTAATGTATGTATTTTTTTTAGGTTTTTTAATTTTTAATCTTTTTTCAATTTTTTTACTTTATTTATCAATTGAAATTACAAATAGAAAAATATATAATATAATAGATGGAATAATGAAACTTACAAAAAAAGGTAAAAATTATTTAGAAGAAAAATTAAAATATATAAAATTAATTATATTTAATGAAATAAAATGTTCACATGCTTTAGAAAAATTAAAAGAAATAAATCCAAATAATAAAACAAATCAATCGTCATTAAAAAATCAAGTATTATTAAATTCAACTGGTCAAGAAGGAGAAATAAATTCAACAATAGAAGATAAAGATGAAGAAGATATGTATTTAGTAAGATTTAATACAAATAATAAAAAATCAAAATATATTTTTAAAGCATATTTACAAACTATAAAAACTTTAATTTTACTTGGAATGATATATATAATATTTTTAGTTATTGGTTTCCCAATTATGTCAAATTATTATAAAAAAATAAATCTTAAAAGAAAAGTAACAGAAACAGTACAAGATTTACAAGAAATAATTTTAGGTTATTATTTAGAGGCAAGATTATCAATTTATTTAAATGATACTGATTTAGTATATAACCTTGATCTTTTTGGTTTTGCAACAAATGCTTTATTTAATAATTATACTGAAACAAAAAAATTATTAACAAAAGAAAATGTGAAAAGTACAATTGAATATATGGAAATTGTAAATAATGATGGATATGAAGGATGTGAAAAAATTTTACCTAATGATCAATATTATTCTAGTTTAGTTTCTATTTGTCAATATGAACCTTTATTACAAACAAGAGTTGAAACTATGATTAGTGGTTTTGTTAATCAAATAAGAAGTGAATTTTTAAGTTTTAATACAAGTGATAGAAGTTCTGAAGATTCTATGTATTATTTTCATAGTCAAACTTTTCAATTTAATAATTTATTATTAATCATTTATTTTAAAAATTATCTTCAAGATTTAGAATATAGTTATATTTTGCCACAATTACAAAATAATATTAATGGATTATCAAATTTTTTAATTATTATTTTTATTATTATGGTTATTACTGAAATAATGTATTATATTGGAAGTAATATTTTTATTCTTAGAACAATTTCTTCTGCATTAAATGATTTTAAAGTATTAGAAAAATTTTTTATATATGAAGATACTAATACAAAAAAATAATAAGAAATATATAAATATATATACAGATATTATATTTTTAATTTTTATTTTTTTATTTAAATTTTTTAATTAATGTCAGTAGAATTAATAAAACACAGATCAAGTTTATCAAATGATTTAAGATTTAATAAAAGTTATTATTTAGATAAAAAAGATTCAATTAGTAAGAAAATATCAATTAAATCTATTTTCAAACCTTTTTTATCTGATGAGGATATTGAAAAAAGAAAAAATAATGATAAATATTATAAAAAACATATAAATGAATTTTTACATAAATTTAAAGATAAACAAAAAGAAATTAGAAAATTATATAATATTAATAATACAGTATTTAATCAAATTATAAAATATAAACCAACTCAAGCTTTCTTTCAATTTAAAAAAGAAATGAAAGAAATTTTTTTTGGAAGAAATAGTCAGATTTCAAAAAAATTTGGTTTCTTTGAAAAAATTTTAAAAAGAAAAAGTGTAAGTGATTTTGATTTAAATAAAAAAATCTTTACAGGTAATCTTGATTTTTTAGATATTGAAGAAGATTTAAAACTAAAAAAAATAAATAATATAAAAAAAAATTATTTAATGCATAGTACAAATTTTATAATAGGTAAAAAACCAAGTTTGATTAGTTTACATAAAGAAAGTATTACTTCTCCTAAAATAATAAAATATCAAAGTAAAATCAAAAAATCAAATTCAAATAAGGAAATTTTATCTGAAAATGATAGTAATTCTAATATAAATAATTATAAAAAAGATAGTTTAACACTTAATCCTTCAAATACTTTTTCTTCTTTTTTTAATAAATATATGTTATCTACTATTAAAAAAAATTCAAGTAAAAAATATATTAAAATTAAAAAATTAAATAGTAGTAGAAATAGTAGGAATATTAATAATATAAATATTAAAAGTAAAACTACAAATTTTACTTCATTAGATAATAATATTTATTCAAATGTTATTTCAAAATCAAATGATTCTGTTTTATCAAGAAATGAAATAAAACAAAAGAAAAAAGAAATTGTATCTCAAATTCAAGAAACTGAAAGACCAATTTCAAAGATTAAAAATCAATTATATAAAATAATAGATAGGGCAAATAAAATAAAAAATAAAGATTTAAGAGATAAAAATGTTGAAAAAATAAGAAAAGATATTGAAATAATAACAGGTTATAAAGTTAAATTTATAAATAAACCAAAAACAAAAACATTTTTATTAGAATCTTTAAAAGATGAATTAAAAATTAAAAAAATAAAAGATATAACAAAAGTTTCTGACAAATTAACAAAAATGACTGATGAAGATGCATTAAAATATGCAGAAGGTTATAAAATTAATGATAAAGGACTTAAAAAATTTTTATTGCCAAAACCAAAAGAATATACTAAATATAATTATAATATGATTATAAGAGATAATTGTTTATTAAATTATGAGAAAATAGGAAAAATGGCAGTATCGTTAGAAAAATTAAAAAATAAAATTGATTTTAATAATAACTAAGAAATAATAATATAAAATATAAATAAAAAGTAAATTTTTTATTTTCTAATATATATTAAAGAGAAGTGAATTTAACATATATTAGATTAAAAAAATCTTTTTGATAAATAATATA
>JAEEGK010029480.1_pt1 | contig 10936 bp, 8 predicted proteins | sample 8958771 | NCBI WGS metagenome assembly JAEEGK01 (sample SAMN16246547, study PRJNA631951) | gut metagenome | biome: gut microbiome; feature: rumen; material: SC-attached | host: Bos | place: Iran: Karaj | collected 2018-10 | reverse complement strand
AAAGCCTGGCATAAAATCTTGAGTTATTTTAGTTCTGCTACTCAGATTGGTATGACGGCGACTCCAAAAGAAACAAAAACTCTTTCGAACATAGAATACTTTGGAGAGCCTATTTACTCCTACTCTCTTAAGCAGGGAATTGATGACGGTTTCCTTGCACCGTACAAAGTTTTGCGCGTCGGAATGAATGTTGACTTGGAAGGATACCGACCGGAGTATGGCAAAACGGACATCAACGGTGAACTTGTAGAAGACCGCCTTTATAACACAAAAGATTTTGACCGTACTATCGTAATTGATGAAAGAACAAATCTCGTTGCTAAGAAGATTATGGAATATCTGACTAATTCAGATCCAATGGCAAAGACAATTGTTTTCTGTGTTGATATTGAACATGCGGAAAGAATGCGTCAAGCTCTTTTGAAGTATGCGCCATCGGAAATAACTGCCAAATCAGATAAATATATAGTCCGCATTACAGGTGATGACCCGGTTGCAAAAGGATATCTTGAAGATTTTATAAATCCAGAGGAACGTTTTCCTGTTATTGCGACAACTTCAAAGTTGATGACGACAGGAACGGATGCCAAAACGTGCAAGCTCATAGTGCTTGATTCAAACATAGGCAGTATGACGGAGTTCAAACAGATAATAGGACGAGGAACAAGAGTTGAAGAAGATTATGGAAAACTCTACTTTACTATTATCGATTTCCGTAATGTAACAGACAAATTTGCGGATAAAGACTTTGACGGTGCGCCAGTTAAAATAAAAGAATCAAATCAAGATGAAGCTATCTCGGAAGAAACAATTGACGATGGAAACGGAGACGACCAGATAGATCCTGTAACCGGTGAAAGTGTTCAGTTCGAAGATATCTATGATACTGGCGAGGATTCTGGCGGCTCAGAGATTGGTGAAGATGAACCGGAGTATGGTAGTACACGCGAAAAGGTTTACATAGCCGGTGTCGATGTAAGTATTCTTAATGAACGTCATCAGTTCCTGGATGCTAACGGAAGACTTATTACTTGTAGTCTCAAAGAATATACAAAAACAGGAATCCTCACATCTTACCGTTCATTAGATAAATTCTTACAAGCCTGGAACGATGCAGAAAAGAAACAGGCCATCATAGAAGAACTTGAAAATCAGGGACTTAGCTTTGCAGAACTCAAAGAAGAAATAAAATCAGATTTAGATATTTTTGATTTAATCTGCCATATCGCGTGGGATGCTCCAGCACTTACCCGTCGTGAAAGAGCCGAAAATGTCCGCAAGCGTAATTACTGGACTAAATATGGTGATAAAGCGCGCACTGTTTTGAATGCCCTTCTTGATAAATATGCAGAAAGCGGAATTGAAAACCTAGAAAGTATGAAGGTTCTTACAACTCCACCATTAGATAAATTAGGAACAGCAACAGAACTTGTCGGCTTATTTGGTGGAAAACCACAGTACCTTGCAGCAATCAGAGAACTTGAAGCAGAGATTTATAGTGCAGCATAACTCTTTCTATTCCCTAAAAATGCGTATTTACACAAAATTCAGTAATAGCTAACATCGTGTACCAAAAATCGCAAAATTTGTGCACGTTTCTTTCATATGTACCAAAATTGTAAAAATTGGTACATATTCCTTGTCTTATATACCAAAGAGGTGTATAATTGGGACATGAGTGAATTACAAAAGCTCCCGATTGATTCTTCAAAGACGGAAACAATTAAGATTCTCAAAGCCGAAACCAAAGCAGTAAAAATGCTTGCCGAATTAAAAGGTTGTGCAAATCTTATTCCAAATCAATCTATTCTTATAAATGCTGTTGTACTTCAGGAATCAAAAGATAGTTCGGAAATAGAAAACATAATCACAACAAAAGATGATCTTTATAAAGCCGTATCAGAAACAGTAACTAAAATTGACTCAGCTACAAAAGAAGTCATGTTTTACCGCGAAGCTTTGTATACAGGCTTTAATCTGCTTAAGGATCATGATTTTATTTCTATCAACGACATTGTTCAGATTCAAAAGGTTCTTGTTCAGAATGATGCCGGAATCCGAACTTTGCCTGGAACAAAGCTTGTAAACGATACAACAAATGAAGTTGTTTATACTCCACCTCAGACAAAAGAAGAAATAGATGAACTGCTAAAGAATTTTACAGAATATCTGAATAACGAAGATGACAGTCTTTCAAAGCTTGCAATTCTGCATTATCAGTTCGAAAGTATTCATCCGTTTTATGACGGCAATGGAAGAACAGGCCGCATTATAAATATCCTCTATCTGATTTTAAAGCATCACCTTGATGTTCCAATTTTGTATCTCTGTTCATACATCATAAAAAATAAAACAACTTACTATAAGCTTTTGCAAAATGTACGAGCACAAGACTCTTGGGAAGACTGGATTATTTTTATTCTTAAAGGAATTGAAGAAACTGCAGCCGACACAATCCAGAAAGTAAAAGCCATACAAAAACTTCTTGAAGATACTGTAGAAAAAGTAAAAGCTGAAGCTCCAAAAATCTATTCAAAAGAATTAATAGAAACTCTTTTTGAAAATCCATATTGCAAGGTTGAATTCATTGTAAGATCTCTCGGGGTGGAACGCAAAGCCGCTTCAAGATATTTGCATCAGCTGGAAGATATTGGAATCCTAAAATGTATAAAAGTGGGCAAAGACAATCTGTTCATAAACATTGGTTTGATGGGATTGTTGAAGGAATAGAAAAATGAGCCAATGGAAAAAAGTTAGGATAGGTGATTTTCTAAAAAGAAAACGAGTGCCTGTTGTTTTAGATGAAAGAACAAAATATAAACTTGTTACAGTTCGTTTATATCATAAAGGTATAGTTTTACGCGAAGAAAAACTCGGGTCTTTAATAAAATCCAATATGTACAAAGTCTCAAAGGGAGATTTTATTCTTTCTGGAATTGATGCTCGAAATGGTGCGTTTGGAATAATTCCAGAGGAACTTGACGGCGCAATTGTTACAAATGACTTCTGGTATTTTGATATAGATGAATCAATTATTAAACGAGAATATTTCTTGTGGCTAACATCAACACCTGTTTTTCTTGATGCATGTCAAAAAGCAAGTAAAGGAGAGACTCAAAGAATTCGTTTACAGAAAGAAGCTTTCTTTGATTATGAAATAAACTGTCCTACGGTAGAATATCAGGATGATTTTCTTTCTAAAATAATTCCAGTCATAAATAAAATCGAAGAAGTTAAAAAACAAACCGATCAGCAGCTTGAATACACAAAACTCCTTCGTCAGAATATCCTGCAAGATGCCATAGAAGGAAAACTCACCGCTGACTGGAGAAAATCACACCCTGTAATCAATGGAAATCCCGACTACGATGCAGAAGCATTGTTTGAGAAAATACAGAAGGGGGAAGGCTCCCCCTCGCTTCAGCCGGACAAGCCGTCTTCTGCTACCCCTTCTGCGGGGGACACCCCCGCAACGCCCCCGTTTGCAATTCCTTATAATTGGAAATGGGTAAAAGTTGGACAATTAGGAAGTGTTTTTAGAGGCTCAGGCATAAAACGCTCTGATATGATTGAAAAAGGTAAACCTGTTGTTCGTTATGGTGAATTATATACAACATATGGGCTAAACTTTTCAAAAACAGTTTCATTTATTTCAGAAGATTTGTTTGCGAAATCAAAAGTATTTTCAAAGAATACAGTTATCTTTACCCTTACAGGAGAAAATCGACAAGATATTGCAAAAGCATCTGCATATTTAGGCGATGAAAGTGTTGCTGCAAGTGGTGATTTAGCATGTTGGATAAATCATCATCAAGAACCTTTATATTTATCATATTTTATGGCATCGAGATATTTTTTAAATGAAAAAAAGAGAATTGCAACAGGAGATTTTATTATACATATTTCTGCTGAAAAAATAAAATCAGTAGTATTACCTCTTCCACCATTAAAAGAACAAGAAGAAATAGTAAACAAAGTAGAATCATTACTTGCAAAAGTAACAGAATTAGAAAATCAAATCCAAGAACGAAAAACACTCTCAGAAAAACTCGCTTTTGGAATCATTAAAGAAAACTTGGAGGGATAAATGGATACGAGCATTAATGTTCTAGAAGATTTTAATCAAGTTGAATTCCATTATATTTTTGGTGACAATGAAAAACATTCTTTAGATGCTTTTACCAGAAATGCTTGTGAGAAAGAGTTTCTCAATTTTATGAGAACTATTTCTACCGAATTAGGAATTCATGTTGAAATTGATGCTGAACCTAAAAAAGAAGGAAGCTTAGTTGATTTATATTCAATATTTTCCAAAGCCAATGAAATAAATATTCCTGCCTATGCCAGTTTAGTAATTTCAATTTTTGCAATAATTTTTAGTGCAAAAACAAAAGATGAAAAAAGGAGTCAGAAACTAGATAATTTAATAAAACAAACTGATTTAATACAAAAAATAGAAGAATTAAAAAAGCAAGGTTTACCAATTCCTATAGATGCACAAAAATATTTAAACAAGGTTTGTAATAGTAGAAAGCTAGATAAACAGAAATCAAATTTCTTTAAGAAACTTACAAATCAAAAAGATGTTCAAAAAATTGAAATCTCTGGCGTTCAAAAAGAATTACATGAAAAGAGGTTCTCATTTGAAATTCCAAGAACTGATTTTGAAGAATACTATTTGGATTCAGATGATTTAAAATCAATTATTGATAATAAAGCAGAAATAGAAGTTATCTCTCCGGTACTTAAAAATGGGAACTATTCATGGAGAGGAATCTATTTAAAAGAAAATCTTTCGCATGAATATACAATGAAAGATAAGGATTTTAAAAAGAAGGTTATTGAAGAATCTTTATCTTTTCAAAATGGAACAAGACTAGAATGTGAACTAGAAATATGTAGAAAACTTGATGATAACGGTGATGAATATAACTCTGGATATAAAATCAACAAGGTTTTTAATCAATATGTTGGAGAAGTCGTAACAGAAATGCCAAGTGGCAAGAAACGAAGACAAAAAGATGAAATGGAAAAAAATCAACCAAGTTTGTTTGATGAAAATGATTTTAATAAAGGAAAATAATTATGAAACCAATATCTATATCAGAACAGATGATGTTCAATACCGTAAAATTGTCAACTTCGAGCGGAAGTGGAACAGGATTCTTCTTTACATATAACATAGATAATAAACAATACCCTGTCATTATTACAAATAAACATGTAGTAAATAATAAGACTCAAGAAAAAGTTGATTTTGTTTTGCACTTAAAAAATCCAGATGAATCATCTACGGAGAACATAAATATAGGATACAATACTAACTGGTATTTTCATTCCAAGTATGATTTATGCTTCTGTTTTATTAATCCAATCTTTGAATTAGTAAAACAACAAACAGGTAAGGATGTTTTTTATCGAACAAATCTAGAAGAAATAATACCTTCTCAAAACAAACTAGATGAATTAAGTCAGCTGGAAGAAGTGGTAATGATTGGATATCCGATTGGATTGACAGATAGTAAAAATAATTTTCCAATTTTTAGAAAAGGTTTTACAGCTACACATCCAGCAATAGATTTTGAAGGACAAAAAATTGGTTTAGTTGATATGGCCTGTTTTCCTGGATCTTCTGGTTCTCCTATATTTATATTAAATGAACATGGATACGCTGATAAAAAAGGCAATATTTATTTAGATGGGAGAAGAGTAATTCTTCTTGGAATACAGTTTTCAGTACCTGTGTATAATGCAGAAGGTGATATTCAAATTATAACATCTAATCCTACAATGCATATTTCAACACAACAAATGACAAATTTAGGATTTTACATAAAATCAACTGAATTATTAGAATTTAAGGAAACCATAAAGAAAATTGAAGGTATAAAATAATATTTCGGGGCGTTACGGGGTATCCCCGCTAGAAGGGGTAGCGGAAAACGCCGTAGGCGGTTGGAGCGAGGGGAAGGCATTCCCCTCCTAAATAAAAAATGAACGGAGAAATCAAAAGTGTCAAATGAACTTGTAAAACAAATATCATATATTCTCTACAGCGATCCAGAGGAAGATGTAAAAATCAATGCTGTTATAAAAGATGAAACAATTTGGCTGACTCAAAAGGCTATGGCGGAATTATTTGATGTGAATGTTCCTGCTATCTCTAAACATTTAAAAAATATCTATGATGAAAATGAACTTAGCGAAAAGGCAACTGTTTCCATTTTGGAAACAGTTCAAAATGAAAACGGTCGTTCCGTAAAGCGGAATGTTACTTTCTATAACCTCGATGCAATTATTTCTGTAGGCTATCGTGTTAATTCTGCAAAAGCCACAAAATTTAGAATTTGGGCAACAGGAATACTTAAAGAATATATCAAGAAAGGATTTGTACTGGATGATGAGCGATTAAAGCAGGGCGAAACTGTATTTGGGAAAGATTATTTCCGTGAGCTTTTGGAAAGAGTTCGCTCTATCCGTGCAAGTGAACGACGAATCTGGCAGCAAATTACTGATATTTTTGCAGAATGTTCCATTGATTATGACCGCAATTCCGAAACCACAAAGCAGTTTTATGCAACTGTTCAGAATAAGTTTCATTATGCTATTACTGGACAAACTGCAGCAGAAATTGTATACGACAAGGCTGATCATACAAAAGAACACATGGGTTTAACAACATGGAAAAATTCCCCTGATGGACGCGTTCTTAAAAGTGATGTAAATATTGCAAAAAACTATCTTTCTGAAAAACAAATTCGTCAGCTTGAGCGAGCCGTAAGTGGTTATTTTGATTACATTGAAGATTTAATAGAAAGAGAAATCCCATTCAATATGCAGCAGTTTGCAGCTAGTGTTAATGAATTCCTTGAATTCCGTAAGTACGATATTCTTGAAGGAAATGGTAGGATTTCCCGAAATGATGCAGACAACAAGGCGTTTGCCGAATATGAGATTTTTAACAAAACACAGAAAATAGATTCTGATTTTGATAAGATGATAAGAAAGATCGAGGAGAAATAATTTAATTATTGAGAATAACAATTGATTGAACTTGCCATATTTTTCAACAAGTTCAAGAATATAGACGAGGTACTGTATGGGAGTTGATATTCAATATTGGTATGATAATAACATTAGTTTTTCAACAATCAAAGATTTGAAATTTCATCTTGAAAGATATCTGGATTGTAGAATATCAATTTTTTGTATGCAGGGAGATTCTGATGAATGGTTCTCTTTGTTTCCAAAAACAGGGAAATATAAATATACTTCTTTATGTAGTGTTGCAGCACTGAATAAAAGCGAATATTTTTTAGAAATTGTTGATTCGGATAATAAGATAAAGGATTTTGAGAATCAAAATATAAGTGAATTATTCAAGACAAGACAGATAGGATTATTTCTTCGCTCTGTACTAGATGATATAGAAGTGTATATTTATCCAAAAACATTAAAGATTCATAGCGATTTTTTATGCTTTCCCGGCAGAATGTTTTCATTTATTGAAACTATCGAAAATCCAGAAGAAGGTTTTACCGAGGATTATTTAAAAATACTGTATCGTATAAACTCGTTTGTTAAAGCCTTCAATTCCAACTCTATTTTAATGGTTGGTGATACACAAAGTATAAATTGGGAAAATATTGATGAAGACTTGGAAGAAGGGTGGACTAGTATTTCTGAAGTATTGGAAAAATATAAACCTCGAGGTATCAAAATAATTACGGAAGAAATGGTTCTGAATAAACAACTTGAACTATGCGATAATGAAGAAGAAGTTTACAATCATGTATATTTTTTTCAATTCAATAATCTTTTGGAACATTTAAAGCCGTGTGCATTCAGAGAAGAAGATGATGAGGAAGAGTCTCATTCTGAAGAAAATCCTGCAGTGTTTTTGGAAGTTTCCATTACAGATTTAGAATACAAACCCGAAAAGCCAAGTAAAACAGCTTTGAGAATTGCAAAGAAACTGAATAGCGATTATGAATATACAGCTGAGAAACTATTTTATAATACACATCAAGAATTGATGTCTAGGGAAAGAATTTTTAAAACCAAATGGGCAAACTTTGTTGAAAGAGCAAAGTCTTTAGACTTTAATAAGTTGACTAATTATTTTAAATATTCAAAGGGAACTGGAAAAGTTTATGCTTTGGAGTATAGAAATGTAGATTTTTCTATTTCCGCATCTTTATGGTGCCCAGATAAAAAGGAAAAATGTCCTAAAGAGTTTGTTAGCTTGATAGATGAGATTTTTGAATATGCAGCAAGTCTACCTGAAAATTGTATTAGTTTTGGATCGTTCCGAATGGTAGGTGTTCCTGTAAAAACACAGAAAGAAGTAAACGAATCTCGAAAGAAAACTGATTTACCAAAATATACAGTAGAAGGGTATTCCGATGAGGATATAGATAGAATGTTAAGAACGTAAAACTTTTAGATAAAAAGTGTTAGGGATTGTAGGGGCGCGAAGCGTTCTTGCGAAGCAAGAATGAAGGCGAAAGCCGGAACCCCGAAAAGCCCGACCCGAACGAAGAGAGGGGAACACCCAAAAGAAAAGAAGGAGCACAAAAATGTCAAATATATCAGGAATCATAAAATCTTTGCAGAATATCATGTGGAAGGACCCGGGTGTTTCGGGGGATGCGCAAAGGCTTGAGCAGCTGGGATGGATGATTACGCTTAAAATTATTGATGATAAGGAAGCCGAAATGGAGCTTATCAGCGATGATTATGTTTCTGTGATTCCTAGTGAACTGCAGTGGCGAAACTGGGCGGCAGACAGTGAAGGTATGACTGGAGACGCACTTAAGGATTTTGTTGATAATAAGCTTTTTCCAGGCTTGCAGAATCTTGATGTTTCTACCGGCAACAAACGTGCTGTTCTGATTCGTGATATTTTTGCGGGTACTAACAACTACATGAAAAACGGAACTATAATCCGCCAGGTTGTGAACAAGCTTAATGAAATTGATTTTAATGCCAGCGAAGACCGTCACATGTTCGGCGATATTTACGAAGGGCTTTTGCGTGATTTACAGAGCGCCGGTAACTACGGTGAGTTTTATACTCCGCGCGCTGTTACAGAAATTATGACCGAGATTATTAATCCGCGTCTTGGCGAAAAGGTTCTGGACCCGGCTTGTGGTACCGGTGGCTTTTTGACAAGTGCTATTGAAAATATAAGAAAGCAGGATGTTCATTCTGTTGAAGATTTGAAGGTGCTTGAAGAAACAATTCGCGGACAGGAGCTCAAACCGCTTCCTTTTATGCTTTGTGTTACAAACCTTATTCTGCATGATATTGAAGTTCCGAATGTAATGAACATGGACAGCTTGAACCGTGAGTATACAAGTATAGGTGCAAAAGAACGTGTTGATGTTATTCTTGCAAATCCACCTTTTGGTGCCAGTGTTTCTGATGGTGTGGAAACTAATTATCCTGCCGCCTTTAGAACTACAGAAAGTGCCGATTTGTTTTTACTTTTGATGATTCGCTATTTGCATGATGGCGGGCGTGCTGCAATTGTTTTGCCTGATGGCTCGTTGACCGGCGACGGTGTAAAGCAGAGAATCCGCGAAGAGTTTTTGACTCAGTGTAATGTTCATACAATTGTGCGTTTGCCAAACTCTGTTTTCCAGCCTTATGCTAGTGTTGCTACAAATCTCTTGTTCTTTACAAAGGGCGAACCTACTAAAGAAATCTGGTACTGGGAACACAAACTGCCTGAAGGGCATAAATCTTATTCAAAAACAAAACCGATTCAAAAGAGCGAGTTTGCGTCACTTCTCGCGTGGTGGAATAATCGTGCAGAAGGTGAACAGTCCTGGCGGGTCCCTGTAGAAAAGATTGCAGAAAGCGGATGGAATCTTGATATTAAAAATCCGTTTGTGAAAGAAGAAGAAGTTACTCATACTACGGGTGAGCTTTTACAAATGCTGAGTGATTCGTTTAAGAAGAGTGAAGAACTGATCGGGGAATTGAAGAAGGAGCTCACAATATGAGTAAAGAAATTGAATTAAAGATACCGGTTTCGCAAGAACAATTCGATACGTTTTTTCAAAAGATTTACGTACAGAAAAAACACGAAAACATTATCATTTTGGAAAGCAGTACAGATAAGATTTCTAAAAGTGATGAATATTTTACAAGGTACAATTCGCGGGAAGAAATGATAAAGTATAATGAGCCTCAAGTTATAAGAATCAGAACAGAAATCATAAATGGTAAAAAGCAAAGTTATTTTACAATAAAAAGAAAAACTCTTGAGAACGGAATTGAAGTAAATAAAGAAGACGAAACCTTTTTGGAAAATGATAAAGCACTCAGGATTTTGTTTGAAGAAGCTGGATACAAGCGCTGGTTCTTTAAAGAAAAAACTTCTTATTCAAGCTATTGTGTTCTAGCAGGGGAGGAAAAAAAGTTTGATGGTGCAAGTAATAATTCTGATGTTGCGGGGCCGACAAGGTTTCATCTTGAGTTAGTTGAAGTTAACAAAATGCTTTATGTAGAAGTTGAAGTTGTTTCGGAAGAGCAGCCAGAAAACAATCTCAAGGCGGAACTGGAAAAGTTTGTAGTTGCCTTGGGATTGAATCCGGCAGATAAAGATGGTCGTTCGTGGTACCAGATAATTAGAGAGAACTTCTGCTAATTGGTAGTCATAAACTGTATTCGTTTTCGCTTCCAGTTTTGCAGTCGCAAAACTGGTGTCACTAGAACAGTCTTATTAAATCTTCAATAGTCTCTCTGCGACGTATAAGTTTAAGACTTCCATCCTTGCAAACAAGTACTTCGGCTGGGCGAGGGCGGCTGTTGTAGGTTGAGCACATACTCCAACCGTAAGCGCCTGTGTCGAGGATGCAGGCTAAATCTCCGCGCTGGATTTTTGGTAAAGGTCTTTCTTTGGCCAGAATATCTCCGCTTTCGCAAA
>JAEEGK010029479.1_pt1 | contig 10936 bp, 4 predicted proteins | sample 8958771 | NCBI WGS metagenome assembly JAEEGK01 (sample SAMN16246547, study PRJNA631951) | gut metagenome | biome: gut microbiome; feature: rumen; material: SC-attached | host: Bos | place: Iran: Karaj | collected 2018-10 | reverse complement strand
GATTAAGTTCATTTTGATATATTTTTAAATTTGATGGTGAATTTGGAGCAAATTCTTCATTTGAATCTAAAATCTTTGAAAGAATTTCTGCATTTGAATCTTTATAATTATTCTGTACATAAATATCACTTTTGTTATTTGTATGAAAAGCTTTGAGGATATTTTTTTCTTTATTTTTTGGATTTTTTTCAAAAAATAATTCATAATTTGCTAAATTTCTTTGTAATTCTTCATCTTTAATTCCTCTTGAATATTTATAAAGATTACCTGCATTACTTTTATCTTTGTATGTTTGATTTTTAAAATCTTTCACTGGAGCTTTCATTTGTCTTTTTGAATTTTGAATTTGTCTTGGAAAATTTTTAAAAGATAAACTTTCTAAAGTTAATCCTGGGCTTGGTCTACTTCCTCCTAAACTTGACGATGAAACACTTTTTTCTTTCTTTTGGAACATTTTTATTTATATATTTTATATTTATAAAACAATTATTATGTTCTTATGAAAAATTCTTTAATTTTTTTTTTATGGAAGAAATTTATAATATTCATTTAAATTTATGAAAGAAATAAAAACTCAAAGTATAATGAAAGAAACAGAAAATACAAATATAAATATTTCTAATACTTAGATAACACAAAATATTTTCCTTGTAATTAGAAAAGATTTATTTTCAAACAAATAATATTAATGGTCAAAGTAAAAAACCAATTTTAATAAAATATTAGAATATAAATTCTTTCTTAAAAATAAGAATTTTCCTCACAATAAATTAGAAAACAATTTAAAAGGAATATGTGATAACAATTGAATTAAATTCAAAATAATAATTTTTAAAATAAAGGTTATTATAAAAATAATAATTAATCTTATAATAATATTCCTCAAATTTAATTATTAAATAAATAATATAAGTTCTTTATATAATAACTATAACTTTAATTATCCCCAAATTCAAATTCAATCAAAATTGACAAGCAAAGATTATATAAATAATAAAAAAATATATTTTATAAACAAAAACTAAATGAAAAAGATATTTTTCAATAATTGATTTATATTCAATATTGTAAATATAAATTATTTTGCTCATATATCAATTCATTTGATTATTAGTTTGAAAATAATTAATTTTATAAATACTTTTATAATATTTTTATAAAATATGACTAATTTCATAAAAGTTTATTTATAATTTATTCAATAACAACTGATAAAAAAATTCTTTCGATAATTTCTTATGAATAAATTTAATATTCTTCTTCAGGTTTAGTAAGAGTTCTTTTACATTTAACATTATTTCTTATACCAACATTTTTATCAATAGTAGTCATCATAATTTTAAATTCATTAAAATCGACTTCACCATCTTTATTCAAATCAATTTGTTGAATGACTTTTTTCCAAGAATCTTCATCTCCTCCAAATATATTTATAATTTCATGAACACTTAATTTTCCTGAATTATCTTTATCAAAAATTTTAAAAGCTTTTTCTAATCTTTCATCAGTGACAATTTTTTTACTAGAAATCATAGCACTTAAAAATTCATCATAAGAAATTTGACCAGATCCATCTAAATCTAAATTAGAAAATATTTGATCAGCATATTCTTTCCCATCATTTTCACCATATAATTCAATTAATTTATCTGTAAAAACTCCTCTTGTTAATTGTCCTTTTCCTGAAGTATCTAAACTTTTAAATATTTCTCTTAAATCAGATTCTTCTTTTTGAATATCAAATTGACTTGAAATAAATTGTAAAACTGCTTTTTTAAATCTATTTTCTTGAACAAATTGTGCCATATGAATAATAGCATTTTTTTGTATATTATTAAAGTTTTTACTTTTATTTTTCTCAGTATCTTCTAATATTTTAAACCATTTATGATTTAAACACATTTCAGCAGAAAATCTTTTACTTGGATTTTTATTTAACATATTTTTAATTAAATCAATAGCATCTTTAGATATATCTTCCCATTCTTCTCCTCCAAAAGAAGGATTTTTAGTTCTGATATTATGATAAATATCTAAATTAGTATTTCCATTAAAAGGAGGGAAACCACATAATAAAATATACAATATAACTCCACATGACCATACATCACATTTTTCATCATAATTTTCTTTTAATACTTCTGGAGCAATATAATATGAAGTTCCAATAAATTTACTAATTTTTTTTCCTGGAATAAAAGTAGAAGCAGCACCAAAATCAATTAATTTAATTTGATAATTTCCATCTTTAGGTTCATCAGTTAACATAATATTTTCAGGTTTTAAATCTCTATGAACAATACGATTAGAATGAAGATAATTAACAGCATTTAATAATTGTTTCATTATTTTTGCAGCACTTACTTCATTAAATGAACCTGAAGAAGTAATAGCTTCAAATAATTCTCCTCCATGTAAAAATTCCATCATTATATAATATTTACGTGAATCTTCATATATTTCAAATATATTTGTTATATTTGGATGGGAAATTTTACGTAAAATATCTATTTCTATTTTTGAAGTTGTTGTTTTCTTACTTGTTATTTTTAATGCTCTTATTTCATTTAATTGTTTATGACGTACTTTCTTGACTTGACCATATGAACCATGTCCTAAATCTCCTATTATTAAATATTTCTTTGATAATGGTTCTTTAGATATTTTTACTAAATGCTCTTTTGATACATTTATATCTGGATCTTCTATTGAATCAGATAATTTTGATAATTTTTTTACATAATCATGATTGACTGTTTTTGTATTTTTTATTTTGGATTCAAAACTTTTTTCTTTTTTAAAATCTTCATTTTGTATTATTTCATTTTCTGAAACAATTATTTTCTTCTTTTTCTTTGAATCATCCTTTGATTGAGAAGATAATTTTTCAGGATTTTTTTCTTCTTCTTTTTTATCATTAATATTTTTCTTGATATCTAATTTAAATGAAACTGAATATCTTTCTTTTTTTTTTTTTTCTTTATTTACTTTTTTCTCTATTTTATTTTTAAAATTATTTTCATTCATTTCTTGAAATTTTTTTAATTCTTCAACAGAAATCATTTTAGAATTTCTATAAGTATTTTTAATAACAGCAGAATTTCTTTCTTTACCTAATAAATTATTAACTTCTTTTAATTTGTTTTGAATTTCTTCAGGTGATTTTCTTAAAAGACTTTTTTTTCTATCTTTACCATCTGGATTAGGAATATCTAAACTATCTTTTAAATTAATTTTATTAGTTCCTATTACTTGAGGAGAATCTTTGTCTTCTTCACTTTCTTTTGATTCACTTTGACTTTCTGTTTTTGAATTTGATTTTTTTTCTTCTTCTTCTTCTTCTTCTTTTATTATTTCCTTTTTTTTTATTCCTTTTAATTGTAATATTTTATTTATATATTTATCAATATCTTCTTCTTTATTTAATCCTTCAAAATTATTTTCATTATTTATTTCAATATTACTTACATCATTTAAATTTAATTTTAAACCATCAAAATCTTCTTTAATTGTTTCTTCACTTTCTTCACTTTTATTATTGTTTAAATTAGAATCATCAGATTCTTTTTTTGAACTTTTTTTCTCACTTTCAACAATACTACTATCACTATTATTTTTATCATTTTTTTCTTTATCATCTTTATCATCAAATTTTAAACTTTTATCACTATCAGAAGAAGAATTTTCTTCATCATCATCAGGAATAATATCAGGATTATTTTCGTTACTTTTAGCAAAATCATTTTCTTTAACTTCATTAATATTACTTAATTTATTTTTATCATCAAAATTTTTTTTTGAATCCAAAGGAGTTTCTTTACTAAAAGAATCTCTATTATTACTTGAATTTAATCCATTTCCTTTTCCTTTTTTATTATAAATTTGCCAAATTGAATTAGCAGGATCATCAAAACACCAATCAAATTTTAACATACTTTTAGTTAAACCATATTGTGTATTACAATTTCCTAATAATTTAATGAATAAACCTCTTAAATAATCATAATCAGGTCTATCTTCAAATCTTAAACTTTTAGTATAATTTAAATAATATATTATTTCCTCAGGTAAACCATAACATAATATCTCAGTTGGAATTTGTAATTTTTTTTCCATTATTCTTTGATATTTATCTCCTCCATTTTTTAATCCTTGCCAAGGTAAATTTCCTTTTAAAAAAAATATTAAAACATAACCAATACTTTCTAAATCATCTCTTCTACTTTGTTCAATACCTAAATGAGTATTAATAGAAACATATCTTGCTGTTCCAGTTAATGCTCTTCCTTCTCTATAAGGTATATGTTGATGATTTTTAGGATTTTTATATCTTTTAGATAAACCAAAATCAATTAAAAATATAACATTAGATTTATCCTTAGTTCCTATTAAAAAATTTTCTGGTTTAATATCTCTATGAATATAATGATGTTTATGTAAATTTTCAATTCTATTTAACATTTGTAAACCAAGTAAACAAACAGTACTAATAGTAAATTTATGGCAACCACAAAAATTAAATAATTCAATTAAATTAGGTCCTAAAAATTCAATAATTAAATAATAACAATCAACTAATTCTCCCATTCCATAAAAATGAGGAACTCCTTGAACTTCATCTTGTGCTAAAGCTTTAACTCCTGTTATATCTTGTGAAGATATATTTAATATACTTTGATATATTTTTGCCTCTGTTCTTAATTGAGGTGTTTTTTGTGTTTTTTTTATTTCTTTTTTTATTGAAACTTCAATATTATCTCTCATATCATATGATAAATATATTTGACCAAATGCTCCTTTACCTATTAATGTTAACATTACAAAATTTTCTGCTATTAAATCTTTCATTATTAATTGTTCTTTTTTCTCATCTTTTTCTTTTGAACTTTCACTATTTGAACTACCTGATTCTGATGATGATTTTTTGTGCTTTGAATGATTCTTTTTTCTTTTTGGCTCTTCTTTTATTTGGGATAATTCATTTTTCTTTTCTTTATCATTTGAAGTTTCTCCTGTTTCAAAAGGTGTTGACATTATTTTTTTTTTTGTTTTTTTTTTTTTTTGATTTTATTTTAATTTTTAAATTTTTTAAATAATTTATTTATTTTTTTTTTTTGGATATTTAAATTTTAACTTATGAAAAATAATATTACAATAAATGTCTGAAGAAGAAAATTATATTTTTTATCCTTCAAATAAGTCATCAAATAAATATATTGGATTTTCATCTTCTTCAAATTATACTAGAAAAAGAGCGGTTTCATTTACTCCAAACGATTCTAAAATGCAAGTTGAAAAATCTAAATTTGAAATGATGGGATATAAATCAGATAATGAAAAAGAAAATTATTTAGATTTTACTCATTCTGAATCAGATGGTTCTTTTGCTTTAATTGAGGAAAATACCAAAGAAAATGAAATAGAACATATAGACTTTCATAGAAATGATAGAATTAGTAAAACTCAAACTTTAGCTTTATTCAATAAAAATTATGATATTTTATATAATAAAATAATTGATGCTAAAAATATTAATAATAAAATAGAAATTGACAAAAAATTTACTAGAAGACCAAATAGAAGTATTTCAGTTAATGTTGAAGAATTAATTCAAAAATTTGACACAAATAAAATTTCAAATTTAAATAATAGTGAAACAATAAATGATTTTTATGAATATACAGAAATATGTTTTGAACATATTTCTCAATTAGGTAATAAACCTAATTTAACTGATTATCAATATGTTAAATTAAAAATTCCAAATGAGAATAAAAATAAGAAAATTGCCCTTTTAGATTTAGATGAAACTTTAATTCATTGTATTGGAGAAATAAAAAATGAGGAAATTGATAAAAAGAAATGTGATAAAATTATAGAAATTATTTTACCTTCAAAGAAAAAAGTTAAAATAGGAATTAATATAAGACCTCATTTATTTGAAGCTATGGAAATTATTCAAGAAAAATATAATATTGTAATTTTCACTGCAAGTCATTCTTCATATACAGATGCTATTCTTAAAGAAATTGATCCCGAAAATAAATATTTTAAAAATAGATTATATAGAAATAATTGTGTTCCTACTAAAATTGATGGAAAAAATTTTTATGTAAAAGATTTAGATATTTTAAATAAATATTATAATTTAAAAGATATAGTTATTGTTGATAATTCAGTTTTATCTTTTGCTTATCATATTAATAATGGAATACCAATAATTCCATTTTATGATTCAAAAAATGATAATGAATTAATAATTTTAGCATATTATTTATCTTTAATTTCTGAAGATAATGATTTAAGAAAATCAAACAAAAAGCATTTAAAATTAGAATTATTTTTACAAGAAGCTGAAAAAATTATTAAAGGAGAAGAAATTGAAGAAAATATTGATGAAAAAGAAGAAATCACAATCACCGAACATAATACTTATATATTTATGAATGAAGGTAATCATGAAAAAAGAGAACAATTTATAAAATTATTAAATCATTATTATAATGAATATGCTAAATTTGTTATTTAAATATTTTTTTATGTATTAATTAGTTTCATAATCTAATGTATAAACTATCATATATCAATATAAAATATTTAAAGTGAAACATTTTTGAATTATTATTTAAGTATTATGTTTTATTAGTATAAAATTTGATTTAACTCTGTTAATTAGAATTTTAAAATATAATTTTATTTAAAAATAACTACTTTATTTGTATATTACTTAAATTTAAATTTTTTTTTTTTTGAATTACATAATAATTAAAAATAATTTATATTAATTGAAATGAATAATCAAAATAGAAGAGCAAATAAGATTGATTTGGAAAAATAATAATTATATATAGTATGCTTTATTTTATGAAATAAGAAGTGAAATTGATGAAATGATTATCAAAATAATATTCAAACAATGAATACATCAACATTAGTTAAATATATACATAATTCCACACTTTTATTAAATAAAAATTACGATGAAGGAAAAAAAGAATAAAAATTAAAATATGAAAAAAATAAGAATAGAAAACCCAAATATTGCATTTATTGAATAAGAAATAAGAAAATTTATTAAATAAAATGGAACAAAAAGAAACTACTTCATTAAAATTAATTTCAATATTTAAAAAAGAAATAATTAAAACAATTCATAATCCATTTTATTGTTTTGGAATAAGTTTAGTTGAAGATAAAGGAATATTTTTAGTTGGAGGAAGAAGTAAAGATATAAGAATATATAGAAATGATAATTATGAATGTATTCAAGAAATTAAAGATGCTCATAATGATTATATTAGAGGTTTTATTGAATTAAAAGATGGATCAATTGCATCATTTTCTGATGATGAAACAATAAAAATATGGAGTTTTTAATTTTATTATTGGATTAAAGGATTAAAATGAAACATTCTTATTATGAATAATAGTTTTTATAAACTTTAATAAAAACTTTTATATTCTTTTTTAAATTTAAACAAAGAAAATCTTATTAATTTATATTTTAAATTATTAAAAATTAATACATTGAAGATATTAATATAATTCTATTTTTAAATAATAACATTAATCTTTCTTAACTTATCAAATTTACATTCACAGATTATTATTTTATTTTTTGCTAAAAATAAATTTTTATTGAATAAATTTATTATCGAAATTAATAAATGATTTTCTATTAGATTATGTCTAATTGAACTTTATAATTTTATATTTTTATAGTCTTATATTACTTTTTTTAAACATAAGAATTTTCATAAAAATTTGGAAATCCAAGAACATCATCTTTTAATTTAATTGAAATTTTGCTTGTTAAGAAATTATTTTTAAAACTAATCATCAAATAATCTGATAAATCATTTGTTTTACAGAACATATTTGAATATTCTTTGAAAATACCTTTGCATTTACAATCATCATCTTTTAATTCTAAAAATTCTTTCCGAAATTGATTTAATGGTTTTTTATAATTATCTTCATTTAAAATATAAAATATTTGTTTTAATGTTAATTCATTTAATACTCTTCCAAATAAAACTCTTTCCATATTATTACTACTTTCTCTTTCATTTATTCCTTTTTTTCTTGGAGTTTTTAAAGGTTCACTTCCATTTTTTGAACAGTAATAATAGTTGTGAAAATTATGATTTAATTCATGAGAATGAATTGCTACAATAGCTCCATTAACCAATGCTTTATTAATATTATTCTTATCAAAGGAAATTTTTTTTTTATTGTTGTCTATGATTGAAGATATTAATTCTTGATTTAAAAATATATATGTTTCCATTGAAAATTTTTCTGTTACTGCATTTGTACACTCATTTTTAAATGGAATAAAATGTACATAATTATTTAAATAATCCAATGCTTTTTTTTCACTGTCTTTTTCCATTTTATCATTAAAAGGATATTTTATATCATCTCCATAAAAAAAGAAAAAAGCTTCTTTAAAAACATTTGATATTAATATTTTTGAAATAAATGTTCTAACTTTTTCTTCATCAAATTTAGTAAAATAATATTTCCTTAATTCTTCGAATTTATATAATTCGTGTAATTCAAAAATATCTTCATTTTGATTATTAATAAATAAATTTAAGTTTTTTAAATTATATAATTTCATTTTTTCTTTATCATTTTGGATAATAATATTATTATATTCAAATGTATTATCATATTTATTATATTTAAAACCTAATTTTTTTAATTCAATATCAGTTACATCAATATCTTTATTATCAATTAAATTTAAATTATAATCAGTAAGTATTTTTCTTTGAGGAACTGAAATTAAAATAATAATAAAAGTTAAATATATATTATTTTTGATTATCTGTTCATTTCTTAAAAAATTTCTAATCAAAACTTGTTGTATACAATATTTCATATCTTTTAAAATATCATATTTTTTGCTTTCTATAATTTGATTAATATTATATAATAATATTATTCTATTTCTACAAAAATATAATTCATTATTATTATCAAAAGAAATAGGTTGATTAAATCTGAAATTTTCAATTTCTAGTTTTTTATCATTTATGAAATTATTTAGTTCCTTCTCTCCCATTTTCTCTAAATCTAATAAAGAAAATTCTTTTAAAAAATCTAATAATTTTTCATGTTCAGATTTCATTTTTAGATAATTTAATTTATTTCTTAATATTGTTTTTGAAAAGCAAACTTGAAATTGATTAATTTCATTATCAAAATTTTCAAATTCAGATTGAAATTTATCACTCAATTTAGTATTATTATTTTTCAAAAATATTAAATATTTAATTAGTAATGTTTGATTAGTATTATCCTTAATTAGATTTTTTATATAATTTAAATAAGCATTATAAATATTTTCATTTTCATTAAAATTTTTCATTTCTTGAACCACAATTTCTCTCTTTTCTTCTAATGTATTATTTTTTAACAAATCTTTTAATTCTTTTTCTATTGTATCAATTAAAAGATATTTTTTTTTTATAATTTCATTATCTTCCTTTTTATTATATATATGAGATAAATGTTCATAATCATTATAAATTTTATTGATTGAATTATTCCAAAAATCTTCTGAAGCTTCTTCTATTTTAAATGGATTTTGTTGATTATTATTTTTTGTAAAAATTGATACTACTTCAAATTGTTTTATTTGAGAATGATATAATAACAATTTTAATAAAAGACTTGAATTATTATCAGTATTTTTTAATAAAAAAAAATTATAACTATAATTTATTGTTTTATCATAAATTTTTTCTTTTTTTAGAAAATCATATATAACAATCTTTTCATTATCTAATAAATATAAGAATGAAGAAAAATTATCATAATTTGTTTTAATAATATTATCATGTTTAAATTGAAAAATTTGTTTATTATTTTCTAGATCCCATAAATATATAAATATATTTGTTACTATTATCATTCGTTTTTTTTCTTCTATGAAATAAAAGTCATTAGCATAAGAGTCAAAAAAATATTCTATTGATCTTGAGCTTAATGAATAAACCTCAATTTTCGAATTATTTTTAGGAAAAACTAAATATTCTCCTGATTCACTCCATCTAAATTGAAAATTAGCAATTCTATTATAATTTAAATGTGTTTTTATATTATTAATAAAATAATAATTATCCATTCTCCAAATTTTTATATCAGAAAAAGATATAGTTGCTAAAGTTTTACCATCATCATAAGGACTAAATATTGTTTTAAGTAGAGAATTTTCTTTTGAACATAAATATTCACATTTTTTTTCTATTTTATTTTCTTTAATATTTATATAATATATATGAACACTTGAATTTTGAAGAGTTACTGAAAATACATTGGAATATTTTGGATGAAATTTTATATGTAATATCCCCAAATAAATTTTACATGTCAATAACATTATAAATGTATTTAAAGAATAAATATCTATCACATCTGAATCATCTGCAACAGCTATAAAATTATTGTTGGCATCGAATTCAATTATTTCTTTATTGAATTCGAAGGAAGAAGATGTCGAATAAAAATCATTAGTTGTATCCATTTTTTATTATATAAATTTTTTATTTAATATTATATATTTTGTTTAAAAAATTAACCCAATCCTCATTATTTGATAAAAAAATAAATAAATTTTTATAAAATATTTTATTATCTAATTATTTTTCCTTTATATCAATTTAATTAATATGAAATCCAAATATATACTTATTATTTGTATATATTAATAAATTAGTTGGAGAAATGTAGATTTCTTGATTCAGGAATTTGGTCTGCATCTTTTTTTGTATTCATTTTATCATCTTTGTGTGTCATTTTGTCTGTGGGTAGTTGATAAATTAATAATTATGAATTGAAAACTATTTCTTTTTCTTCAGAAATAAAATATAAAATATTATACTTTAATTATGAAAAAATGGGAAAAGTTTTAATAAAATTTATA
>JAEEGK010029478.1_pt1 | contig 10936 bp, 5 predicted proteins | sample 8958771 | NCBI WGS metagenome assembly JAEEGK01 (sample SAMN16246547, study PRJNA631951) | gut metagenome | biome: gut microbiome; feature: rumen; material: SC-attached | host: Bos | place: Iran: Karaj | collected 2018-10 | reverse complement strand
CCCAATCCCCAATCCCCAATCCCCAATCCCCCATCCCCAATCCCCAATTTTTTAATTTAATAATAATAATAAAAAATTATAATAAAATATTTAATTTAAAAATAATTCAAAATAAATAATATATTAATTTTATTACATAAATTAATTAATAAAAATAAATTATTTAATAAAACTTATTTTACACCTTGATAATTAGAAAATAAATAATAAGCTGTAGTAGCTTGATTTAATTCATTATTTTCCAAACATTTTAATACATATTCTTTATTATATCCTAAATTTACAACCATATCAACAAATAATTCATTAATAATTAATGTCGTATTAATATGATTTAAACCATTTTTATCTTTTACATTTCTAATCTTAATAAAACAATTATTTTTAATTTCTGATTCAGTAATATCATTATTTTTAATATTCAATTTTGAATTATTATTATTATTTTTTTCTTCATTAAAACATTCAGAATTTTTACTATTTATTAACATTCCATTATCAATTTCTTCATTATTATTTAATTCATAATTAACATTAAATTCTTTAACTTTTCCGCCAAATTTTAATATAGAATTTTGTATACTAATTTCATTATTAAAATTATCTAAACTACTATATTTACTTTTATCTAAAATTCCTCTATTCATAGAATTTTCCATATTTTCATAAAAAGTTAACATTGAATTATAAGGAGCTAAAATAACACTTTTTGTTTTATTATTTTCATTATTTTTATTATCAATAGTAAATAAATTCTTCAAAGTAAAATTTTCATTAAGTTCATCTTTTTGTGCTTTCCTATAATCAATATGTGTTTTACTTAATAAAACCATTTCCGCATTGGTAAATAAATGATATTTATTAATATTAATCAAACCATTTGTATCTAAATCATCGATGTTATTTAACCAAGGATGATTTAATATTTCTTCAGCAGTTAATCTTTTATTAGGATCTTTATTAAGTAGTCCTTCAATTAAATTTTTAGCTTCATTACTAACACCTTCTATAGGATTAATATCTTTATTAACAATATTATATTGAAGATCATGAATTTTTCCTCTATTGAAAGGAATATTACCTGTTAACATTATATATAAGGCTACTCCACTTGACCATATATCAACTGGGAATCCTTTATATCCTATATTTTTTATTATTTCTGGGGCCATATATACTGGTGTTCCACATTGGTCATATAATATTGATTCGGGTTTTATTATTTTTCCTACTCCAAAATCACATATTTTTATATTGTTGTTTAAATCTAATAAAATATTTTCTAATTTTATGTCTCTATGAACTATTCCTTGACTATGAATGTATTGAATTCCTTCTATTATTTGTTTAAATAATATTTTTGCGGTTTTTTCTGTTAATTTTCTTCGTTTTTTTACGAAATTTTGTAAATTTCCTCCACTTATGTATTCCATTATTATTAGAATATATTTATCACTTTCAAATGTTTCTAATATTTTAACTATAGATTTATGATGTAAATTTCTCATTAAGTTTGTTTCATATAATATTTTTCTTTTTGATATATCACTTATAATATTTTGTTTATTGAAACTTTTAATAGCAACAATTCTTCCGGTTAATAAATTTAGACCTAAATTAACTTTTCCAAAAGCACCTTTTCCTATGATTCTTCCGAATTTATAAAATTTTAAATCTGTTTCTGGATATTTATTATTTGATTCATAATATTCTTTTATATATTTTGATAATGTTTCACTTTCTCTATTATAATAATTAGAATCTTTCATTGTTGATAAAATTGATGAATTACTAATATTTAAATATGAATTTGGATTTTCTTGTTTGAAATTTCTTTTTATTAAATTTTGTTGAGTGTTTAATCGAATTGTTTCTTCTGAATCTTTTTGTTCATAATTATTATTATTATTTCCTTCGGTTTTTAATTTTTGATATTTATTATTATTATTATTATTTTTATTATTATTTAAATTTTTAATTTTTGAAGATTTAAATGAATTATTAAGAGAAAATTTTAATTTCGTTTTTTTATTAATTTGATTATTTTCATTTGTTTTATTTTTTGAATTTTTATTTGTTTTTTTATCACATTTAAATTCAATTAATAATTTATTAATAATGTCATTTTTTTTTGATTTTAAATTTCCTTCTGTTTGTAAATTTTTATTATTGTTTATTATTTGATCTATAATGTTTTTATTTTCATTCAATTTAAGATCAATAACAAAATGATTTGGAGAATTAATTTTTGAATTATTTTTATATTTATTTAATTTTTGAAGTTTATTAATTGTAAAGTTATTATTTGTTTTTTTCTTTGGATTATTATTATTTTTATTATTATTATTTATTAAATTATTATTATTATTATTATTTGTATTATTAATAAAATTATTTTTTAAATTTGTTGGTTTTTTAATTAATTCAATTTTTAATTTTTGTTTTGATTTTGGTTTTGAATTATTAATAATATTATTAATATTTGAATTTGGAGAAGTTAAAGCAATATTAATTAATTTTTGATTAATACTTTTATTATTTTTTTTATAATCTCTATTATTAGAAGTATTTAAAATATGATTAATGTTATTATTATTATTATTATTTTTTAAATTTGAATTTGTTATATTAGAAGTATTAATAGAAGTATTATTTGAAGAAATATTTGTAGAAATTATTTTTTTATTTAAAGAAATTTTTTTTTCTTTTTTTTTACTATGAGTATTATTAACATTATTAATATTATAAATATAAATTCCTGTATTTTGAATTAAATTATAATTATTATTTCTTTTTTTAAACGAAAAAAGTTTTTGTATTCTTTTTTTATCAACTGAATTTTTTCTACTATTTATTTGAGTTTTACTAATTATTTCTTTTTTATTTCCAATAAAATCATTAAAAATAGTAATTGTATTATTATTATTTCTAATATTATTAATATTTTTATTTATTTTTTGAGAAAATTTTTTAATATGTGTTTTTCCTGAATTTATTCTTTGATTTTTATTATTATTTGATTTATTTATTTTTATTGTATTATGATAACTATTATTATTCGATTTATAAATTTTTTTTTTAATATTTTCTCTTGGCGAAACATTAGAAATTTTATTTAAAGAATAATTTAAACTTTTTCCATTTTTTTCGAATTTTTTTTCATATTTTCTTAAATTTATTTTATTATTGTTATAATTAATTGTTCGTTTTTGATTAACATTTGGATTTGTATAATTAATGAAATTAGAAAATTTTTTTTTGAAAAAATTTTTATTAATAAAATCAAAAGTTTCTTCTTTATCAATAATTGTTTCTTCTGAATTTTTTTGAGTTATAATATTTAATGTATTAATAATATTATTTTCTGGAGAAACTTTTGATGATTTAAATTTTTTTTGTCGATATGAATTTGAAGATGAATTATTAAAAGTTGTTAAAAAACATAAATTTTTAATTGGTATTTTTTTTTGTTTTATTTTTACAGGAATTGTGTTTATATTTATTGAAGAATTGTCTAATTTTATAGATGAATATTTATTTGAATCATTCATTTTAATAATTTTTTTATATTTTTTTTTTAATGAAAAAATTTAATTAAAATATATTTTAATAAAATAAATTAAAATTAAAATATTTAAAAGAATGTAAAAAAATTACTTTCTATTAAATAAAATAAAAAACAAAATAAAAATTTTTAAAAATTTTTTTAATTTATTATTATTTATTATTATATATTTATTTATCTTTGAATAACTGAATTTTTTCATTTATTTTGTTTAATAACCTAATTTAGTTCTTCTCCAATTTCTCTTTTTTGCATTATATCTTATTGTGTTACCTGTTCTATATCTAATCCAATTTGGAATTTGTCTATTTTGTTTGATTTTTTTTCCAAGTTTTTTTTTTAAAGCAAAGGTTTTCTATATTATTAAAAATAAAAAAACTATCTTACCATTTTTTTAGATATTAAATAAAAAAATATTTATTTTATTTTTAAATATATTAATTAATAAATTATTTAAAATAAAATTATATTATTATTATTTTTTTGAACTAATAAAAAAATTATATTAAAAAAAATAATTTATACAAAACTTTAATTAAATTATTTATTTAATATCAATGTATTCAAAAAAAGAAATTACAAAAGATGAAATGATGGAACAATTTAATCAATTTGAATTTATTCATCCATTGCCAATTCATACATCAAAAGAAGAAGCAGTTAGTGAAATATTAACTGAATTAACAAACAACAAAGAAGCTAATTCAATTCTTTTACATGAATTAATAAATACAATTTTAACGAATAAAGAAATATTCGATTCTAAATACAAAGATTTTTACTATCATTTATTACAATATTACATTAACCCAAGCGAACAAATAAAAACTATTTTAGAAAAAGTAAAAATAAAATTAAATATTGAAAAAGATAAAAATTTAATTTCATCATTAGATTGGGTCATTAGTACATTATCTAATACAGATATTTTTAGTTTTCATATAAAAAATGATTTTGTAAATAACAAAATTTCTTCGAATAATGATAATAATAATGATTATTTTAAATTTTTAACTAATTATTCTAATGAAAAACAAAAACAAGAATCAATTAAACAATATAAAAAATTTAAAAAATTAAAAACTTTGAGACATTTTAGTTCGATTAATTTAAATTTAGCTTCTGAATCAAATTTATTAAATCATTATATGTCTTCAATTAATAATATAACAAACATTGATTTTAACATATTTGAATTTAAAAAAGAATATAATTTAAGTAATCAAGATTTAATGAACATTATTGCAACACAATTATTTGAAACATTTGGTTTATTTGAAGATCAAATCGTAGATAATTCAAAATTTACTAATTTTATAAAACAAGTATCAAATCAATATAATAATAACCCTTATCACAATGCAATTCATGCTACAGATGTTTTACAAACAACATCAATTATATTATTAAAGGGAGATGTGAAAGATAAAAAAGTATTTGATGACTTTGAAATAGCAAGTATGTTAATAGCAGGTATTATTCATGATATAGGTCATCCTGGAACATCTAATTTATATCAAATAAATAAATGTACCAAACTTGCTTTAAAATATAATGATAGATCGCCTTTAGAAAATATGCATTGTTATAAAGGATTTAAAATTTTAATGAAAGATGAATATAATATTTTATGTAAATTAAATATTATTGAATTTAAAATTGTAAGACTTCATATGATTAATATGATTTTAAATACTGATGGTTCGAATCATAGCGCATTATTATTAAAAATAAAAGAAAAAATAGAAAAAGTAAATTCAATAAAAGACAAATTAATAGAAAATTTAAAAGAAAAAAAGAAAAATAAACAATTAGAAACTGAAAAAGAAAATGAAAATGATTCTCAAGACAAAGAAATTTTAGAATGTGATTATGATAACTTATTAGTCTTATATAGTATAGCATTTAATGATAATGATCAAGAAAAATTAGAAGCTAAAAAAGCATTAATGAGTTTTATTTTACATTTAGCTGATATATCTAATCCTTCAAAAAAATTTGTTATATATAAAGAATGGGAAGATAGAGTATGTCAAGAGTTTTTTAAAGAGGGTGACATTGAAAAAAAAGAAGGTTTGCCTGTTACATTTTTATGTGATAGAGAAACTACAAAAGTTCCAAGAAGTCAAATTAATTTTATTAATTTCGTTGTTATGCCTGGATTTAATATTTTAGTTACTTTATTTACTGAATGTAAATATTTTATTACTAATTGTGAAAATAATATTAATGAATGGAAAAAAATAGAAGAAGAAGAAGAAAAAAATAATGAAAATGTAAAAAATAATGAAAATGAGAAAAATAATGAAAATGAGAAAAATAATGAAAATGAGAAAAATAATGAAAATGAGAAAAAATAAAATTTTATAAAATTTTATTATAAATTCAAAATAAAAATTAATTATTTAATATTAAAAAAAAATAAATTAAATTATAATTTTAAAAAAAATATTAAATAATTTGTTTATTATTAAATTAAAGGATAAAATATTTAAAAATAATTATTTTTTTATTTTTCTTCAGATTGAATAACTTTTCTATCAACATTATCTGAATAATCATTAACTTCAAAAACGTTTTTCATCAGAATTTTATATTTATTTAAATTTTCATCTTCTTCTTCATTTTTAATTTCATTTACTTCTTCAATTAATTTATCTTCAATCACTGGTTTATTATCAACATAATCTTCTTTAACTTTTTCAAGAATTTTACTTTCACTTTTATTAAATTTTGGAATACTAAGTTCAACATTATATTTTAAATTTCTAGTATTATTATTATCATTTAAATATAATAAATTATTATTATTTTTTAAATTATCAAAATTTTGTTGTTCAATTTTATCTAAATTATTATTAGCATCAACTTTTTGAGTTTTTATTTTAATATTAATATTTCCATTTATTTTTCTATCATTTGTTTTAAAAGATAAATTTTCTTTTTTTATATTTTCATTTTCTATTTGTTCAAAATCAACTTTTTTAACATCGCCATTTTTATTAACAATAATAATTTCCTTTTCATCATTGAAATTTTTTGGAATTGAAACATCTAAATAATTATTTAATTTATATAAATTTTTATCTAAAAATTGCATACCAACTTTATTTGGAGAACTATTATTATATTCTCTAATTTCTTTTAATTCATTATCATATAAGTAATTATTATTCCCTATTAATAAATATTTATCTTGATTAATTTTTTTAATAATAAAATTATTTCTAAAAGTTGGTTTATCTTTTAAATTTACATCGATTTTTTCCCATTCTGGAAAATTTGTTAAATTCGTTTTTTCTATAAAAAAATTATCTTTATAATTTGACATACAAAAAAGTTCGTTTGTTTCTTCATCAAAATATAAAGCAGGTCGTAATTGAATTTCATTTAAATCAGCCCATTTACTAAAAGTATTATTTTTAATGTTATAATAAAAAGTAAATTTATTATTGCCTCCTACAAAAAAAATATAGTTATTTGGAATATAAATCATAGAATGATTACTTTTAGGTAAAGGTAGTTCTTTTAAATTAACATTTAATTTATTGTTATCAATTGTCCAAAAATTTTTAATTGGAACTTTATTGCTATTAATTCCTCCTGAAAGATATAAATTATTTGGTGTATTAACACATGCACTTGATTGATTAAAATCATTTAATTTATATTCATTAATTATTTTTGGATCGAAATTATATAAATTAATTTTTGATTCTTTTGGTGAATAATTTATTATTTTGAATGGGTTTAATGTAGGTGAAAGAATATTTTTAATATTATTATTATTATTTTTGTTATTAAATTGAATATTATCGTTTTTTAATAATAAATTTTGGTTTAAATTATTATTTGAAGATGATAAATTATTATTTAATTTTTCTATAGATTTTTTATAATTAGAAGTATTTAAATTTTGAATTTGAAGTCCAATTTCAATTTCTAATAAAATTGTATTTTTTTCTGTTTCAACTACATCTATTATTTTTTTATTAGGGTCTATATTTTCGTTTTTGAAAGAATAATTAATTTTAGATATATCTTCTTCATTTTCATTATTTTCTAAGCTTTTTTCGAAGTCTTTTACACAATCACCAAAAGTCGCATTTTTCGAAAAAGTTTTTTGATATATAATATCATTATCAAAATAATATTTAACTGTTATAATAGGTAAATTATAATCATTTAATTCATCTTCAATTTCATTTTCATTAATTTCATTTGAAGACATTTATTTTAAATATTAATAATAAATTTAAATTTTTTTTAACAAATATTTTATTAAATTTATAAATAATTTATTTATTATAAAAATTATTATTAAAATTATTATTATTATTATTTATTATAAAAAATTATATAAGAATATTTATATATATATAAATATATAAATATATACATGTTTTTATATTAAGGTCGAAGAACATTTTCTTCAAATTCACCTAAAAAATTTCCGCATGGATAATAATTAGCAACACAAAAATATGAACCATCTGGAGCTTGAGCAATACCAAATCCAACTTGTTTAGAATTTTTCCATACAATTTGAGTAAAATGTCCAGTTCCTTTTATAAATTGTTTACTATTAAAATTATATTTATTTATTTCATCATACCATGATTTTGTCATATCTCTTCCAGTAGGTTTCATACCACTAACCATATATATATTTTCTCCAAGAGGTTCTCCTTTATATTCATTATTAGAATGTTGTAAACTATATTCTTTAGCTATTTTATTTGCATAATTTTGAGCTATTCTATTTAAATCATTGTTTAATGTTAAATTTGGAGAATGATGTTTTCTTCGATAATCATTATGTGCTCTTAATGCTTCTTCTTGAAAATTATTTCCTTTTATATTATTATTATTATTATTATTTATTATTTTTCTTCCTGTGTTTGAATTTATATTATTATTATTATTATTATCATTATAATTTCGATTTGAATTATTATTGTTTCTGTTTGTTTTATTTTTTGGTTTAAATGTTTCTATAATTTTTTTTCCGTTTTCTATTGTTGTTCTAATGACTGTTCCATCTGATTTTTTTTCTATTTTTACTTGTTTATAATAAACTTTTTTATTAGCTCTTAATCTATCTGAATTATTATTATTTTTTGATGCTTTATTTCTCGAAGCTTCTGCGATTTCTTCATTTGTGGCTTCAATAGCGATTTGAGTTTGTAATTCATAATCTCTTTTATTTATTTCATCATCTTCAACAAAATCGCTAGATAATTTAACTGGACCTGATTTTTGATTTTCATTTACTTCTGATTCAGGTAAAATAACTTTAGTTTCTTTTGTATTTTTCTTTTTATTTTTTGTGCTGTCACATATACCCATTTTTTATTTATTTATAATTAAAAGTTTTATTATTGATTTATAATTTATTAAAACTTTTATTTTTTTAATAGATATTTTAATAAAAAATATTAAAAAAAAAGAAATAGAAATTTTTAATAAAATAATAATTAAAATAAAAAGTAATAAAATAATAAAAATCAAAAACAAAAAGAAAATATTTATTAATAATTATTTATTATTAAATTCAACTTGAACTTGATTTTGTGATTGAAAATTTAAATTATTATTATTATTATTATTTTTATTATTATTATTTTGTTTATCTGTTCCAAAATTATTTACATTAGAAATGGCCATTTCACCATCATCATATCTTTTTTTAGAAGGAGGTTTTTTTGCGCTTCCACAAATTCCCATTTTTTATTTAAAATAAAAATATTTTTTTAATATAAAATTAATTAAATTTTCTTAAATTAAAAAATATTTATATTTTTTCAATAAAATAATAATAATAATGAACAAAAATAATAACGAAACATTTAATATTTATAATTTAGTAATTCAAAAAGATTTATTACAAAAATATTTACAAAAAAAAATAAATAAAAAAGTTAAAAATATTTTTGATTTAAAAGAATTAAACACTAGAACTCAAAATGAATTATTAAAAGTTTTTAATGAAATGATAAAAGCAAAAAAATATTTTAAATATTGTTCATCATTATTAATAAACATAAATCCCGGTCCAAAAAACATAAATGAATATTTAAATTTAGAAAAATATTATTCAAATAAAAAAAACATCGAAATTAATAATAATAAAATAGAACCTCATTTATATTTTTTTATTGAACAAATTTATAACATAATGAAAATAAAAAAAGCAGATCAATGTATAAATTTATTAGGTTTAATAGGAAGTGGAAAAACATTTAATATTATTCATATTTTAGAATATTTTTCAATTTTTCATTCAGAAAATAATATCGAAACATTTGAAATTCTTCATAAAAGTTTACAATTAATTCATATTTTCGGGTCAATTTATAGAGAAAATAATATTGAAAGTACAGCATGTGGAATTTTATTGCGTTTGGGATTTGATGAAAATAAATTTAATTTATGTGATTTTGATATAGAAAGTAAAATATTAGATTTTACTTTGCCTTTTAGTGAAAATGGAAGAAGTTTTAATATTTTACATTGTTTTATTGAAGGTTCAAATTCGGAATTAAAAAGAATATTTGAAATTAATAGAAATGGTTTTAATTTTTTAAAAAAATTTAATAATAATTTTGATGAAAAAACAAAAGAAAGATTTAAATTAAATGATTTAGAAATTTGGAATAAATTATTTAATTTATTAAATTTTTTTGAATTTGAAAAAAATGAAATTATTGATATTTTACATTGTTTAAGTTTTATTATTAATTTAAATGAAGCGAATGTAGAAAAAATAAAAATAAAACAAAAAGAATTTTTTCATATAAATTCAGAATTATTATTTAAAAAATTATCAAAAAATTTAAATATTAATATTAACATATTAAAATATTTATTTGGAAAATTTTTAACTTTAGAACAAATAAAAAATTTTATAATTTCTTTAATAAAACAAACTTATTTTATTTTGTTTGATTTTATATTAAATAAAATCAAAGAAAAATTATTATTATTTTTCCCTAAAAAAAATAACAATAAAAATAATAAAAATAATAATAAAATTTATTATATTAATATTATAGATTTTCCAGGCGAAATTAAAGATAAAAATTTAGGTGGATTTACAACAAATATTGCAAATGAATGTTTAAATATGTTTGCAGCTACAAATTATCATAAAATAGTAGAAAAATTAATAAAAGAAGGAATTAATTTAAATAGATTTTTACCTTTGCAATGTTATTATTGTATTAAAAGTTGTTTTGTTGAAAAAGGTTTGTTAGAAAATATTAATAATAATAAAATTGATTTTAATGAATTTAAAAGAAATTCTTTAATTAAAAAATATTTTTTAAAAAGCATCAAATTCGAAAATTCAAAATATCATTTATTTACTTA
>JAEEGK010029475.1_pt1 | contig 10937 bp, 7 predicted proteins | sample 8958771 | NCBI WGS metagenome assembly JAEEGK01 (sample SAMN16246547, study PRJNA631951) | gut metagenome | biome: gut microbiome; feature: rumen; material: SC-attached | host: Bos | place: Iran: Karaj | collected 2018-10 | reverse complement strand
ACGAGAAATATCCGGCGGATTTTGCGACGAAAGGCGCGACAACTGGCGAGAAAAAAACAGACGGCGCATTTTCAAAATACGTGTGGATAGGCGGCAAACCGATTGTGGTGCGGCGCGGAAAAGCCACTTTTATAGAGTGGACATACATGGGCGAAATGTTTTCGGCACAGGTTCCTGCAAAGGGCTCGCCCGACGCAAAAGAAGCAGAAAATGCCATTCAAACCCTTGCTCGGATGCGCGCTTATGCAGAATGCGGTGGCCTTGACTGCAACACCACAGGTTACGGCAGCCCCGAAAATAGCCAAATCGCCATATCAGAGTGGCTTTTCCGCGCAGTCCGTGGCAAAGGCCTCGCAAAAAGGATATAAGTTTTTTCGTTTTTGCCGCGCAAGGGATTGGAGCACCTAGGGAGCGACGGCGTTAGCCGGCAAAATGCTCCAGTGGAGCATTTTGAGCGAGTCTCCCGAACAGCTGTGCTGTGAGGGGCGTTCACCGGAACCGGTGGCACTTGTGACACCGGCTCCGGTGAATGAGCCGCGGAGACGGCGCTATTCCGCAACAAGCACGGAGTGCGCAGTTTCGAGCTAGTACGGAAAGCCCGGCCGCACAGTAGCTGCTGTGCGGTGCGCCCATATCCTTATGACAAGCTAGAATTATTTTCATATACATTTACAAACTTCCACGCTATAATTCTAGTATGCAGACTCTTTTCAATGATAACTGGCAATTTGCGAAAATACATTTGGAATCTGCCGAATCTCCTGTTCCAGATTTGGCTGAACTTATAAAAGACGAATCACGTCAGTATGCGCCTGTTGAAATTCCGCACGACTGGATGATATGGAACACGAACGACCTTTACGAAAACAGCATCGGTATATATAAAAAGACGCTTACAATCTCTGATGGCGATGAGCTTGCGCAACCAACTCCGCAGAATTCACAGGATTTGCCGAGCGAGCCCGCTGGACTTCGCCGCTATCTAAGATTCGAGGGTGTTTACATGGATTCGACCGTTTTTGTGAACGGAGAAAAGGCGTTTGTTTGGAAATACGGATACACGACGTTCGAGGTCGATATAACCGACTTTTTGAAAGAGGGCGACAACGTTATTCATGTCGTTGCAGTTTATAGAAGCCCGAACACACGCTGGTATTCCGGGGCGGGTATTTACAGGAATGTCTGGTTGAAAACTGTTCCCCAGACACATTTGGCTTCGGATGGAGTTTACATATCAAACAAGCGCATGGAATTCACGCACGATGTGGAGAAATCTGTAAACATGGCGCAAGGCGCAGGGCAAGCTTCTGAAAGCCTGGGAGCGTGCGGGGGCGATAAGCATGATGCGGAGTGGACTTGCTTTTATCAGGCGGAGATTGTTTCATACGAAGCCTCAAAGAGTGTCACTGTAAAGGCGACTTTGCTTTCGGCAGATGGCGTGGAAATCGCGGCAGAAACGAAAGATGTGTTGCTTGCGCCGTCCGATGAAACACCCGAATATGAATCGCGCGAAATCCCTGGCCAATCCACGCCACATATCGCTGTGTGTGCGGGCGAGTTTCATCTACACGACATTCGCGTTTGGGATATCACGGATCCGTACCTTTACACGCTTAAGACAGAGCTTTTTGACGAGGAAGGAACACTTTTAGACAGTTGCACACAAAAAATCGGCTTCCGTACGATAGAATACAACGCAGACAAAGGTTTTTTCCTTAACGGACGGCATGTAAAAATCCACGGAGCCTGCTTACATCACGATTTGGGTTGTCTCGGCTCTGCGTTCAACAAATCCGCGCTGAAACGGCAGTTCAAAAAGATGTTCGAAATGGGCGTAAACTCAATCCGAACCTCGCACAATCCGCCCGCGCCGGAGTTTTTGGAACTGGCGGACGAGACCGGTATGCTCATCGACTGCGAGTGTTTTGACCAGTGGGAGCGCGCCAAGACAAAATACGACTACAGCAACTATTTCAAAGAATGGCACGCGCGCGACGTTGCCAGCTGGATCCGACGCGACAGAAACCATCCCTGCATAATAATGTGGAGCATCGGAAACGAGATATACGACACGCACCTGGGTACGGGGCTTGCGATCGCAAGAGATTTGACTTCGCTCGTCCATAAACATGATTTTAAGAACAATGCGCCTGTAACAATCGGGTCAAATTACATTGAGTGGGAAAACGCGCAGGAGTGCATGAAAGAAGTTGATCTGGCGGGTTACAACTACGCGGAACGGCTTTACGCTGAGCATCATAAAAAATATCCGGATTGGAAGATTTACGGAAGCGAAACGTCATCAACTGTGCAAAGCCGTGGGATTTATCACTTTCCGGCGGATTTTCGCACGCTAACTCACGATGACCAGCAGTGTTCCTGCCTTGGAAACTGTTCCAGCAACTGGGGCGCAATAAACACAACGGCGGCAATTGTTCCTGATAGGGATGCGGAGTTCTGCATAGGGCAATATATCTGGACAGGATGGGATTACATCGGCGAGCCTACGCCGTATTTCACGAAAAATTCGTATTTCGGCCAGATTGATACAGCCGGTTTTAAGAAGGACACATTCTTTTTGTATCAGGCGGAGTGGACGGATTATCACAAAAATCCGATGATTCACCTGCTTCCGTACTGGGATTTTAACGAAAACCAGATAATCGACGTAAAGGCATATTCAAACGCGCCGAGTGTCGAGCTTTTTTTCAACGGAAAGTCGCTTGGTAAACAAGAAATTGACCATAAACACGGAAAAGTGCTCGAAGGACACTGGAAACTTGCGTACAAGCCCGGCACAATTCGGGCGGTGGCTTATGACGAAGCGGGAAATGTAGTGGCGGAAGATACAAAAACTTCGTTTGAAGATCCGGCAAAAATCGTGCTTTCTTATGAGCGTGAAGATAATTTAATTTTTGTTGATATTTCGACTTGCGACAAAAATGGTGTGCCGGTTGAAAACGCAAGAAACCGTATTAACGTCGCGGTTGAGGGTGGCGAGCTTCTTGGGCTTGATAACGGCGACAGTACCGATTATGAGCAGTATAAGTGCAATTCAAGAAAACTGTTCAACAATCATCTTTTGGCGATTGTAAGATTGCCGTCAGATGCTGGCGCGATGGACAGCACAGTGCGATTTACGGCTGGCGCGGAAGATTCTGCCTGCGGAAGAAGCAGCGGTCTTATGCGATTTACGGCAGTTTCAAAGGATTTGGAGCCTGCGGTTTTGACTATAGGTTCCGGCGGTCATGCGCACTTAAGTTGCGAAATTAAGCCCGATGATGAAGTGCCTGTCCGCAAGATAGAGCTTACTGTGATTGACGCACCCACGCAGTCTGATGCGGAAGACGCAAATTGCACGGACTGCGCGATTGGGAACGGAGCGGTAGAAGCCGCCCTCGCTCTCTCTGCGGAAAGCCCCTGCGTCACAATCAAAGCCCGCATCCTGCCAGAAAACGCCACTTTCCGCACTGTAGAATGGAAGCCTTGCCGCATAGAAGGCGTGCAGACATCTTGCGCAAAAGTCGAAGTTTCTGCCGACGGCCTTACAGCAAGGCTTTCCGCAGCCGGAGACGGTAATTTCCGTCTGCGCTGCACTGCGTCCAACGGTAAACCCCACCCGGATATTGTTTCCGAACTTGAGTTTTCTATTTCCGGTATGGGCAGCGGAACTTTGAACCCATACCAGCTAATTTCAGCGTGTGAATATTCTGCCGCGCTCAATGAACCAAAGCAGAGCTTTCAGGGTGGGGTTTACGTACCCGCCGAACGAAACTGGCTCCTGTTTGAAAACCTGGATTTTGGCGCAGACGGCTCGGACGAGTTTTCAATACCTATCTTCTCTTTTGAAGCTTCATTGCCTCTTGAACTTTGGGAAGGCAACCCCGACGACGGCGGCAAAAAACTTATGGCTTTTGAATACTCGGCGGCAAGCTGGTATAACCATTATCAGGCAAACACGTGGAAACTTCCCAGGCGGCTTACAGGCATACACTCGCTGAGCATTCTTTCAACAACGCGCTTTTCAATACAGGGTATACAGTTTGTTGAAAGCCCAAAAGCATTCGCAAAATTGTTTGCCGCCGATGCCGACCGCATAACCGGTGATTCGTTCCAAAAGCAAGAAGACTGCATAACAGGCATTGGAAACAATGTTTCGCTTGAATTTGGCAGCATGGATTTTGGCACGGAAGGAACGAATCGCATCGTAATAGAAGGTCGCGCGATAAACGGAACGAACACAGTTCATATCAAGTTCACGCCTATTGAGGCGGATGCAGGCACAAAAACTGGCGGCGAAATCCCGGAAAACCAGGGTGAAACACATACATGCATTGCAGAAATCCCGGCGACTGCGGAACTGTCGGAGCACACCGTTTCTTTGGGTGAGTGCATAAAAGGAAAGCAAAATGTAACTTTTGTGTTCCTTCCGGGCAGCTGCTTCGATTTTAAGAGCTTCAAGTTCGAGCGTTAGTTTTTGCTGTGGGAATCTTCGGGCGAATTATCAGGAGTCTGGGCAATAACTGTTGTTTTCGCCCGCTCCGCTTTCTTTTGCAAAAGTGCGAGCAGCCGTGTAAGCCGTGGAACATTGTAGCGCAGAATCATCAGCGGCAAAATGCTTAAAATGGCATTAGCTATTGCGCCTGGAAGAATAAACCTTATAGCTATATTTCTCGGGAAAAACAACATCACCACAAAACCAAGAACAAAGTTCCAAAAGTGAATAGAACAACCGTAATTACATTCCAAAATAAACCGTTCAACATATTCTGGGTTGTTCGGGTCAGAAACTTTCTTTTTGCTGAAGCTTGTAAACATTCCAAGCTCAAGAACGTGGTCCTTCCAGTGTTTTATACCTAATGCTTCATATATTTTGCATTCTATTTTGCTTACCTGAAATCGTTTTCTATCCTTTGAAAACCATCGTGCCGGTAATGCACGACGTATGAATGTAGCGAATATACCATCCCATGCAACCATAAGGAAGGGCAGCATTATGCTTAACAACAAAACGGTAAGTACCGACATTCCTGCAGGAAACCAAAAAAGATTCCCAAAAAATACAAGAATCACTGTAATACCGATTGTAAGGATATAAAGCAGCACAAAATTCTCCTTAGTCGTGATTTTCGCTGTTGTTACAAGAATATGTAAGCGGAATGCCGTATGTTGTTTCGTACACGTTTTTCCACATCTCGTAGTTTTTGTTTTTCATCCACTCTATGTTTTCTTTATCTGACTTGTTCGTGTCGGGATAAATCGGTTCAAGGATATGAAGCGTGTATTCCTGAATTGGGAAGCCGTCTCCGCCAATAATGTCCGAGTCGTTCATCGTGATAAACATAGGAAGAACCGGAACATCGCTCGTAACGGCGAACTTGAATGCACCGTTTGTAAGTGGCCGTGGCTTGCGGTAGTTCCACCACATTCCCTGCTCTGCGTAAACAAGCACTTTTTCGCCGCGTTTCAAAAGAACGTCCATGGCTTTCATAAAAAGCTTCATCGTGGAAAAGTTGCTGCTTAGCGGAAGCGTGTTGCAGTGGCGGAAGAAAAGTCCGTACATCCCCGGAAAGCTTGTGAAGTTTCCTTCGCGGATAACTTTATAAAGCTCGCGGTGCTCTTTTTTCAAATACGGCAACACGGCGTGATGAATGCAGAAATTGTCGAATGCGTTAAAATGATTGCAGGTGATTATTGTACCTTTGTTAGAAAGAGCCGTGAAGTTTTCTATTCCACGGATTTCTTTGACAATCATCTGCTTGTTTTTTATCAGACTGTCAATAAAAGCAACAGCTTTTTTGTTCACAAAATAGGTGATAATCTTGTTTATCAGTTTTTTGTTCAGATAATCGACTTTATCTGGTTCAAGCGGAATTGTAGGCGGGTCGTCCTCAACATCCTTCGAGAACCACCCTTTTTTTTCGTACTCCTCTATCCGTTTTAATACTTCAAGCCTGTCTTTCGCTTTTTCGACCATATTTCAGCATTTCCTGTGTTAGCAGTTAGCGCAGCAAACTACATTCCTGTAATTTCCGGCATCATTTGTATCATCAATGGCCATCTGAACCAATTTCTGATATGCGGTTTCATCGCGCTTTTTGCTTTCTTCGCTGTAGTTTTCGCGCATATCTATCAAATCCTGATAAAAACTGGTCTGGCGGGCATAATCCCAGAAAAGATTTTCGTAAGCAACGTTCTTGTAGTGCCAAGGCTTCCAATGAATCTTGAAATGAACGATTTTAAGGTTTGTGTCATCGAATTTATCGTTTTTGAAAGCTGTTTTGTTCCAGCCCAAATCAAGAAGTGTAACTCTGTTCTTGCAAAGAACGTTAAGATAATCCTGATCCTGTGTTACGCGGAACTTAAAGTGGGTGAGCAAGTCGATGAACTTATCCTCGATGTTTTCCTGACGGAAGGCATCAAGATTCATAACCATGATTCCAGCATTGAAATACTTGTATCTGTCTACGTCCAGAGCTTTTTCAACATACTCGCCGAATTCGTTGATTTCGGTCATTACTTCTTCCGGCACAGCAGCCACGAAGTTGTTGCCAATCTCTGTATTGTAAAGCTCCGCAATATCGCCAACAACCGCAATATCGCAGTCAAGGTAAAGAACTTTATCGTACTGCGGGAAAAGGTTCGCAATAAAGAAGCGGTAATAGGTTTCCATTGAGTAGTAGTCACGCAGATGGAATTTTTCTGTGATTTTGCGCAAATCTTCTTTAAGATGAACTGTGCTTATTTCAACTGTCGGAGTCTCAAATTCTGAAAGCATCGCCTCGTATTTCTCATCAAGATTTGTCGTGATGACGTAAATCTTGTAAGAATACTCTTTAGAAGCGTTCGCAAGCATTGATTTAAGCGTAACCGTAAGATACGGAAAATAGTTGTTGTCGCATGCGAAGAAAACCGGAATTACCGGGAGAGCCGATTTAAGCGGAACATTCGTGTAAACCGTCTCTTCATCATCTTGCCGCAGTTTGCCAATGAAGTTATCAACATATCCCCAGAACGAATTTATATTCGCTTTTGATGGACCGTTTTTAGGAGCTTCAATTTCTTTTGCCTTTCTTGAAAATGCGTACCTATAAACAAACTTGTACAAAACAAAAAGTGTAACAGCCGCCAAAAACAGTTTTACAAAATCTGTACTTTCCATATTTATATCCTATAAATAAGTTTCGGTTTTCATCTGTGATTAATTAAATTCACAAAAATGTATGCCTTACAAAATATCGCAAAATGTCATACATTTATTTAGACACCTTATTTAAAAAAATGTTGCACCTGTTGAAAAAACTGTAAATCTTAGTTAGATTCTTGGTGTGAAAAAGCTTTTAATCGTTTTTTTATTGTTTATGGTTTGTACCGCTCCGCTCTTTTGTGCCAAAAATCTTTCTGCACAGGAACAAAAAGCGATTGACGATATGATGATGTTCAGGCTGGATACGTATCTGCTTACACCTGAAAAAACTGTAAAAGCTGTAAAAGAATATAAACAGACATTCCTTGAAGAAGCTTCAAAAAATCATTATTCCGATGAAACAATACTTATAGTTGAAAATTATCTTGTGCTTGAAGAATTCGGCAGTCTGGAAGAAATTAATCCTGACCATCCGGAAATGAAGCCCCTTCTTAAAGCCCAAAGTGAAAAAAATGAGCAGTGGTTTAAAAAACATGAGAAAGAAGAAAAAAACAGCTGGCTTTATTGCTCATACGCGGGGATAATATCGAGCTACCTTAGATATCAAAACTTTTTCACAAAAATTGAAAAAGGATTGCTTGTAAAAGAATACCTTGAAATAGCATTGGAGCAAACCCCGAATATGTCTTTAGCGCAAATGGGGCTTGCCCTTTGGTATTATTTTGCACCGGCTATAAGCGGCGGTAGTGTGAATAAATCTATTACTTATTACGAAGAAGCTGTTTCAAACGCAAGAAACGATTCGGAGCTTTTTACAGCCAAATATTACCAGTCACAGTGTTATTTCCACAAAAACAAAAAAACCGAATATAATGACGCGATGAATGTTCTTAAATCATTGCTGCCCGAAAATCGGAAAGTCACTTTGTTGGAAAAGCTGAACAAAGCCGGGTACACTATTTTTGACTACCAGGAAAATAGAGAGAAAATCTACAAAAAACTTGGCATTTAATGTTATACTGAGTTAGATTAGGAGGATATATGACACTTGAAGAGAAAGTAAAAGACGCACTTGATAAGATGCGCCCACAGCTCCAGGCTGACGGCGGAGATTTGGAATTTGTTTCGCTCGAAGAAGGCGGAAAAGTTTTTGTTAAGCTTACCGGAGCATGTGGAAACTGTCCGATGGCTACAATGACGCTTAAACAGGGTGTCGAAAGATTCCTGAAAGACACAATACCAGAAGTTACAGAAGTTATTCAGGCTTTCTAAAATAGATGTCAGCTCCTTTTCTGCCGGTTTCCCGTCAGGACATGGATGAACTCGGCTGGAACGAGTGCGACTTTGTTTTTGTCTCTGGCGATGCTTATGTGGATCATCCTTCGTTTGCCGCCGCATTGCTAGGCAGACTTTTGCAGTCCAAAGGCTACAAAGTCTGCATCCTTCCGCAGCCTGACTGGCACAATAAAGAATCTTTTATGGTTTTCGGGCGACCGCGGCTTGCGTTTCTTGTGAGCGCAGGCGCGATGGACTCTATGGTTTCAAACTATACAGCCAACAATAAGCCTCGCTCGTCGGACGCGTATGCGCACGGCGGGGAGCCAGGTCACCGCCCGGACAGAGCCTTAATTACTTACACCGCTAAAATCCGCGAGGCTTACAAAAATATTCCCGTTCTTATTGGCGGAATAGAAGCGAGCCTGCGCCGCACAGCCCACTACGATTATTGGTCAAATACCGTTAAACGCTCAATTCTTCTCGACAGCAAAGCCGACTTGCTTATGTACGGCATGGGCGAACATTCTATTCTTGAAATTGCCTCACGCCTAAAGGAAGCGCCGCGGTCGCCCGAAGGCTTTGTAGAAGCCAAAACTGCCTCTGAATTGCTCCGGGGCATTCGCGGAACTTGTTGGCGCACCGGGAAACCGGCAGAGCTCCCCGAAGATGCGGTACGGCTTCCCTCTTTTGAAGAAGTTTCCGCACAAACTGCGGAAGGCAAGCAAGCCTTCGCCGAATCTTATTTGGTGCAAGAAGCTAATACCGACGCGATAAGCGCGCATCGCCTTATAGAGCAGAGCGACAGCCGTTTTGTCGTGCAGGAGCCGCCGTCCCTGCCGCTTTCTCAACCGGAGTTCGATGCAGTTATGGAGCTACCCTACACCCGCCGTTGGCACCCAATGTACGACACCCCTGCCGCAAACGGAAAGACAGGCGTACCGGGGCTTGAAGAAGTTCTTTTTTCACTTACGAGCTGCCGTGGCTGTTTTGGTGCGTGTTCTTTTTGCGCGATAACGTTTCATCAGGGACGGCGCATTCAGACGCGTAGTGCGGACTCGCTTGAAAAAGAAGCCCGCGAGCTTATTTCACGCCCGGACTTTAAGGGCTATATTCACGACGTCGGCGGTCCTACTGCGAATTTCCGCCACGATGCTTGCAAAAAGCAGGCGGAACACGGCGCGTGTACAAGCCGGGAATGTCTTGGTGCAAAGCCGTGTCCGAACCTTGAAGTTGACCACACTGAATATGTTTCTATATTGCGGCGGCTCCGTTCTTTGCCGGGCGTGAAGAAAGTGTTTATAAGAAGCGGCATCAGGTTTGATTATCTTGTGCTCGACAAAGACAAAACATTTTTCCGTGAGCTGTGCGAGCATCATATTTCTGGGCAGCTTAAAGTCGCGCCGGAACACGTTTCTGACAAAGTTCTTAAGCTTATACGCAAAAGCTCGCACGAAACATACGAAAAGTTTGCGCAAGAATACAGGGAGATGAATAAAAAACTCGGCAAAAAACAGTATCTTGTTCCTTATTACATTTCAGCTTTGCCGGGAGCCGATCTTAACGACGCTTTGGAAGTGGCTTTGTATCTCAAAAAAACAGGGTTCGTGCCGGATCAGGTGCAGGATTTTTACCCCACGCCGGGAAACCTTGCGACATGTATGTACTACACCGAGTTAGATCCGCATGAAAAAGACAATTCCGGCAAGATGAAAAGCCTTTATGTGTGTAAAAGCGGTCATGAAAGGCGGCTTCAAAGGGCGTTGCTCCAGTTCAACAAGCCCGAAAATCGCCAGCTTGTAAAAGAGGCGCTTGAAAAAATCGGCAGAAAAGACCTTATTCCTGTTCTGTCCGCAAAAAATGCCAGGGGCTGAAACCATATACACGACATGCATCGCGAGCACTAATTACGCACAAATGCTATAAACTCGCAAAATCAAATTGCCAAAACAGATTTATTCTTGTATCTTTAATTATCGATGTTTGATAAACGCGGCTTCAAATATCGATACAAAATGCGCAAAAACTGCGCGAAATCTTTTTTAAGGATTATACAGATGGTAATTGCTAAAGATAGAATGGTAGCGATTGACTACACTCTTAAGGACAAAGACGGCAAAATCATAGATTCGTCAAAAGATGCCGGTGCTTTGGAATATCTTCACGGATACGGAAATCTTATTTCCGGGCTTGAAAAAGAGCTTGAGGGAAAGTCCGCCGGAGATTCGTTCTCTGTAACGATTCAACCGGAAGAAGCCTATGGCACATATAACAAGGAACTTGTAGTAAACGTACCAAAAGATCAGTTCGATACAGACGTTGAGATTGAAGTTGGTATGCAGTTTCAGGCGAATACGGCAGGTGGCGGACAGATTGTTACAGTTACGGCTGTTACAGACAAAGAAGTAACTGTAGACGCGAACCATCCGCTCGCTGGTCAGACGCTTTTTTTTGATGTTACTGTAGCTTCTGTAAGAGAAGCTACACCAGAAGAGCTTGCTCCTAGACAGGCTTC
>JAEEGK010029473.1_pt1 | contig 10937 bp, 7 predicted proteins | sample 8958771 | NCBI WGS metagenome assembly JAEEGK01 (sample SAMN16246547, study PRJNA631951) | gut metagenome | biome: gut microbiome; feature: rumen; material: SC-attached | host: Bos | place: Iran: Karaj | collected 2018-10 | reverse complement strand
CTCCCGGTCTTCCGGCTTCACCGTCGCCAGCAGGAGGCGGTTCACGCTGTCGGCGGAGGCGAGCTTGCCCTGGTCCATGAACTCGTCCCGCAGCACGGAGCGCCAGCGGTCGGAATCCTTGGGCAGCAGCTGGTACAGGCGGGGACGGAACGAGGCGGCCGGCGGGATGGACAGCTTCTCCACCATACCGGAGTTGCCCGCCAGGTCCTTGCTGTAATCGTACAGGTCCCAGAGGTATTCCGCCATGAGCGGTTCCGAGAAAGCGGCCGTGTCCAGGCCGCCGTACAGGAGTTGGGACGCTTCCAGGTAACTGCCGGCCTTGGCATAGAGATGCCCCAGCAGGACGGAGGCCTCGTTGTACAAGTCCTGGTCTTCCAGTACATCCTGCGCCAATTCCTGGCAATGTTTCAAGTATAGTTGGGTGGAGTCGAAACTGAAGGCGAAGAACTCGCGGGCGATGTTCATCTCCAGCTCATACCGCCGGAGCGGGTCGCGCGTGGAGCGGGCCAGCTTCCCCAACGCGTCCATCTGGTCCAGCTTCCGGGCCACGTACATGTTGGCGGCGCTGGTGTAGCCGTCCAGTTCGAGCAGGAGCTGCTGCGTCGCCCGGTCCGGGCGGGGCGCCGGCCGGCACGCCGCCGCCCCGAGGGCGACAGCGAGCAGAACGCCTATGCTCCGGACGAGCTTCATGGGCTAGAAATCTTCCTCCAGATGGATGACCGGCGGCGGGAGCAGGGGCATCTCCGGAGCGAGCAGCGCCTGGCTGCGCGCCTTCAGGAGTATCCGGCTGCGCTCCTCGGCGCTGGCGGTTGCGGGCACCACCGGCCGGATCGGATCCACCGTCACATCCTTGGCGATGAAATCGTCCATATCGAAGGTTTCACCCGTCTTCGTCATGATCCGGCGGACGATGAGGATCCGCTGCCAGGTGGAGTAATAGGGCCGGTTGTCGATCATGCAGCTGATCTTTTCCGACCGCCAGCGGTAATAGAGGGACTTGTACGCACCGTGCCAGAGGCCGATCCGGCCATAGTCCGGATTCCGGGCGGTCCATTCGTCCAGGTGGTCCAGCAGGTCCTCCTTCCAGGGGGCCGAATCATAGAAACCGGAGACGTTCAAGGCATGCGGAACCGTATAGGAATGACCCGCTATAGCCGCCGGGGCCGTGACCGTCGTCGTCCCGCTCCAGTATTCGTCCGTCAACCGGCCGTAGGCATGGCCGCCGAACTCATGGATGAACGTATTCTTCCAGTCGCCGACCATCCGGCCCATCTCGTCCCGCTCCGCATCCGTCGTCTCCCGGTATCCTTGGGATTTATCCTGTTCATTGACGGCCTGGTACTTCGGGAAGGACCAGCGGCTGGTGCCTCCGTTTTTCTGGAAAGGAACCTGGCAGTAATTCCAGCCGTTCGAATAGATGTGGCAGATGCCCCCGTACCGGGTGTCGTTGATCAAGAGTGCCGTCGGGACGTCCTGATAAGTCAGTTCCTTGGAAACGATCTCCGGAATCGCCGTCTTGAGGTAGGCCTGGATCTTGGTGGCATCGGCCAACATTGTGCTGTAAGATTCGGCCGGCCAGCGTGACCCGAAACGGTTGTCCACCGGCTTGATGATGATGTCCTTGTCATTCTCGTCGATGACGCCGGCCCCGGACTCGTTGGAGACCGTCCGGCAGACATAAACGGTGAAATACTCCTTGTAGGACTTGTACGGCTCCACGGAGAACAGGAAATCGACGGCGGTCCTGGCCCGTTCCTCGAAAAGGTCCAGCTGGTCCGAGGTATAGCCGTCGGCCAGCAGGGCGATGACGTTCTTCTTCCGGCCTTTTGTCTGGGTGACAACCCGGATGACCTGGTCATCGGCACCCCAGGTATCCCCCAGGTCGATCGTTCCGAAATCCACGATCCGGGAACGCGTGAGCGTCAGCGCCTTCGAGGAATGCTTCTCGATGAGGCGGCCTTCCCCATCGCTGAAAGTCAGGGTGAAGCCGCCGGTCAAACTGGCCGGGACCATCGCGATGCAATAGTCCTGGCCCTCCACGAAGGTCCCGGACAAGGTCACGGTCGTGGACCGCTCATAAGTGGGTGAGCTGAAGGTCCTGGAATAGCCGAATTGGACTTCCCCGTCCTGGAAATAGAGCGCCGCATCACCCGCCACGTTCGTACCGGCATCGAATGTCACGGACTGCAAGGTGGAAACGGCCGCTCCGCTCAGGCGGAAACGGATATAGGACATCAAGTTCCGGAACTGCAGGTTCTCCTCCTGCGACGAAGACCAGGCCGCCGCGAAGTTGAGCCCCTCCTGGACACCGCCGGGGACAGCTTCCTGCGTCGGCGGAACCGGAATCCGCAGCTGAATGTCATCATCCTTGCGGTATACCGAATAGACGGCAGCCGGGTAAATGCTCGTGTAAGAATCATCCTCGGCCAACTGCTTTGTCGTCGTGAACGTCGCCGACACCACGCCGTCGTCCTGGGTCGTATAGGTCGTCTGGGAATAACCGCCGGACGACATCCTGTACATTTTGAACGCGTCTCCGCCGGTCCAGAGAACCCGCGCCTGGGTTTCTTCGAAATCCAGCCGGGAGCGAGTCTCGGGGGCCTCGGCCGCGAAGCCGGCCTGGATGGTGTAGACGGGGGGCGCCGGGGGCGCCACGGGGTCCGCACCCACTTTGGAGCAGGCGACGGCGGCGAGCGAAAGCCAGAGGCAGAGACGATTCCGTTTCATCCTATACGAGTTGATTGACAGCGTTTTCAATTTCTTCTTTCCGGTCCTCCGGCGTGACGGCCGCGAGGAAGGAGATCATTTGCAGGACCTTCGCCTCCGCCTCCGGGACGCCGCGGGTGCGCATGTAGAACAGCGCATCCTCGTCCAGGCGGCCGGTGGTGGCCCCGTGCGAGCATTTCACGTCGTCGGCATAGATTTCCAGCTGCGGGGTCGTTTCCACGCGGGCTCCTTCCGACAGGACGATGTTGTGGTTCTCCTGGTAGGCTTCCGTCTGCTGGGCGTCCGGCGCCACGATGATGCGGCCGTCGAAGGTCACCCGGGACGATCCGCCCGCGATGCCGTTGAACAGCTGGTGCGAGACGCAGCCGCCCGCGCGGTGGTGCATCAGGATGCGGAAATTCACCCGCTCCTCGCCGCCGCACAGGTACAGGCCTTTCAGGGACACCTCCGCCCCTTCGCCCACCAGGTCGATGGCGACGTCGATGTCGCGGGACTCCCCGGGAAGCGCCACGAACGTCAGTTCGAGCTTCTCCCCCGCCCCGACGGTGTAGTCGGGCCGGCGGCCGACGAAAGGATCTTTGTAATTACCGTACCCCATCAGAACTGGTCAAAACCTTGTTTTTCAATGGCATCGATAAGCTCGGGGCCGCCCGTGCGGACGATGCGGCCGTCCTTGAGGACGTGCACGACGTCGGGCCGGACATACTCCAGGAGCTTCTGGTAGTGCGTGATGATGATGGCCGATTTCTCCGGGGAGCGGAGGGCGTTCACGCCGTCCGCCACGATCTTGAGGGCGTCCACGTCCAGGCCGGAGTCCGTCTCGTCCAGGATGGACAGGGTCGGGTCCAGGAGGGCCATCTGGAAGATCTCGTTGCGTTTCTTCTCGCCGCCGGAGAAGCCCACGTTCACTTCGCGCTTGGCGAATTCGGGCTTCATCTGCACGAAGGCCATCTTCTCCTTCAGGAGCTTCAGGAACTCGGGCGTCTTCATCTCGGGCAGGCCCTGCGCCTTCCGGCGGGCCTGGACGGCCGCTTTCATGAAGGCGGTGATCGTCACCCCGGGGATTTCCACGGGATACTGGAAGCTCAGGAAGATGCCGGCCCAGCTGCGCTCTTCGGGCGCCATGGACAGCAGATCCTTTCCGTCATAGACGATGCTTCCTTCCGTCACTTCATAGTCCGGGCGGCCGGTGAGGACCGCGTTCAGGGTGGACTTTCCCGCCCCGTTCGGGCCCATCACGGCGTGGATTTCGCCCCGGCCGATGGACAGGTCGATCCCATGGAGGATCTCCTTGTCCCCGATCCGGGCGTGCAAGTTCTTTATTTCGAGCAGTTTATCCATTTTTCTTGTACAGTTTCATCCAGGAATACAGCGACCACAGGCCATTCACCAGGTACAGGCCGCAGACGATGGGCATGAACACGTTCCCCACGCTGATGTGGAGAATGATCTGGGTGATGTTCACGATGAGCCAGGCCATCCAGCAGTCCCACTTCTTGAGGGCCGACAGGAGCTGCGCCGTGAGGATCAGGACCGTCACGCAGCAGTCCAGGTACGGGGCCGGATTGGCCGGGAAGAAGGTCTTCATCACCCAGCCCCAGAGCAGGGCGATGACGAGGATCGCCGCGACGGTGAATCCCCGCTGCGGCCAGGTCAGCATGCTGACTTTCAACTTGTTCGCATCCTCGGAAGAGCGTTCCTCCTCCTTCGGATGCGTCCAGCGCCAGTGGCCGAACACGTTGATCGCGAGGGAGATGGGCTGGAGCAGCAGGTTCGCATACAGGTTCCGCGACCAGAACAGGAAGAACAGGGCGGCCGTGTACAGGTAGCCCACCCAGAAGTTGTACTTCGAGTTCCGCCCTGCGAGGAACACGCAGGTAAGTCCCAGCAGCGAGCTGATGAAATCCACCAGCAGCACGGGCTTCCCGCCCAGGGTAAAGATCACGATATCAAGCCATTCCATCATCCGACCGATCCTTCAAGTGAGACTTGCAATAGTTTCTGCGCCTCCACCGCGAACTCCATCGGGAGCCGGGAGAGGACTTCGCGCGCATAGCCGTTGACGATCAGGCCCACGGCCTCTTCCGGGCCGATGCCGCGCTGGTTGCAGTAGAACAGCTGGTCCTCGCTGATCTTCGAGGTCGTCGCCTCGTGCTCGACGATCGCCGTCGGGTTGTCGGAGCGGATGACCGGGAAGGTATGGGCCCCGCACTTGGAGCCGATCAGGAGGCTGTCGCACTGCGAATAGTTGCGGGCGTTCTTCGCGCCGGCGCCCATCCGCACGAGGCCGCGGTAGCTGTTCTGGCTGCGGCCTGCGGAAATGCCCTTGGAGACGATGCGGCTCTTCGTGTTCCGGCCGATGTGGACCATCTTCGTGCCCGTGTCGGCCTGCTGGTAGTTGTTCGTGACCGCGACGGAATAGAACTCCGAGGCGGTGTTGTCGCCCTTCAGGATGGTGGACGGGTACTTCCAGGTGATGGCGGAGCCCGTTTCCACCTGGGTCCAGCTCAGGTGCGCCCCGTCGCCCTTGCAGATACCGCGCTTGGTGACGAGGTTCAGGATGCCGCCCTTGCCGTCCGCATCGCCCGGATACCAGTTCTGGACGGTGGAGTACTTGACATCGGCATCCTTTTCCACGACGATCTCGACCACCGCGGCGTGGAGCTGCTGCTCGTCGCGCATCGGCGCGGTGCAGCCCTCCATATAGCTCACGAAGGAGCCCTCGTCGGCCACGATGAGCGTGCGCTCGAACTGGCCGGTGCCCTTCGCATTGATCCGGAAATAGCTGGACAGGTCCATCGGGCAGCGCACCCCCTTGGGGATGTAGCAGAACGACCCGTCGGAGAACACGGCGCTGTTCAGGGCCGCGAAATAGTTGTCGCCGGACGGGACCACGGTGGCGAGATATTTCCGCACCAGGTCCGGATGCTCCTTCACCGCCTCGGAGAACGAGCAGAAGATGATGCCCTTCTCCGCGAGCGTCTTGCGGAAGGTCGTCGTGACGGAGACAGAGTCGAAGACGGCGTCGACGGCGACCACGCCGGCGAGCACGTCGCGCTCCTTGAGGGGGATGCCCAGCTTCTCGAAGGTCTCGGCCAGCTTCGGGTCGATCTCCTTCGGCCGGTCCTTGTCCTTCTTGGGAGCGGCATAGTAGATGATGTCCTGGAAGTCGATCTCGGGCAGGTCCAGATGGGGCCAGCGGGGCATCTCCATCGCCTGCCATTTGCGGAACGCGTCCAGGCGGAACTCCAGGAGCCAGTCCGGCTCCTCCTTGAGCCGGGAGATGGTACGGATGATGTCCTCGTTCAGGCCCTTGGGAACGAATTCCTGTTCCACGTCCGTCACGAACCCTTCCTTGTACTCCCCGGAGGTGAATTCCTGTATGATCTTGTCGTTTTCGGCCATATCAAACTGCCGGCATGGCGGTAGTTTACAAAGATAATGAATTATTTGGGAATGAGGCCTGTCCTTACACTTTCAGGAAAACCTTGTGCCGGTACAGGAAATACAGCAGCAGCCAGCAGACGGCGATGTAGCCCACGGCCAGCAGCACCGCCCCCCAGGCTTCCGGCAGGAGCGCGGCCGTGCCGCCCAGGAAGAAGTTGGAGACTTCCCGCAGCGGGACGATCTGCTGCAGCAGGTAGATGGTGATGGAGTTCAGGCCGATGACACGGAAGAAGAAGGTCCATTTCGTATGGCCCTTCACCTCCACGAGGTAATACACGAGGGCGTACAGGGCGATGGAGATGCCGCCGACGACCAGGACGAAAGTGCTGGTCCAGAGCTTCTTGTTCAGGGGCAGCGACAGGCTCCAGAGCAGGCCGACGGCGATGAGCGCGGCCGCGGCGCCCAGCATCAGGAGGGTCTTCTTTCCGCCGCTGCATTTTTCCTCGGGCAGGCGGATGAACTCGCCCGTGAACATCCCCAGCATCGCCGTCACCGTGGCCGGGATGACGCCCAGCAGGCCTTCCGGATCGAAGTTGCCGTAGTACGGCTTGCCGGGCAGGAGGATCCGGTCGATCCAGCCGCTCAGGCAGCCGTCCTGCGTGAGCGGGCCGGCGCCGGCGGGGGCGTCGGGCGCGCCGACGAAGGTGATGAGGAGGCCGTAGCCGACGAGCAGTACCGTCGCAATGATGATCCGGGCCTTGGGCTTGCAATGGATATACAGCAGCGCGGCGAACATCCAGGCGAGGCCGATGCGGGCCAGCACGCTGGCGTACCGCTGCGGGAAGCGCAGGTTGAAGAATCCGTTATAGACGATGCCCAGGGCGATGAGCACGAGGCAGCGGACGAAGATTTTCCGATGGATCTGCCAGGACGTGCGTCCCTTTTCCACCTGGCTCGCATAAGAGAACGGGAAGGAGAGTCCCGCAATGAACAGGAACACCGGGAAGACCATGTCCATGATGGCCAGGCCGTTCCACTCCACGTGGCTCATCTGCCGGGCGAGCCAGAAATCCGATCCGCCGGGGAACAGGCGGCAGAGGCTGACAAGCAGCGTGGACAGGCCCATGATCAGGAGCATGTCCATCCCCCGGAAGGTATCGATCGAGAGCAGGCGCTTCTTTTCCATCACGCCATGCCGACAAGGTCCGCGAGAACGATGGCCGCCATGGCCTCCACGATGACCGGCGTGCGCAGGGCGAAGCAGGTGTCGTGGCGGCCGGGGACCTGCAGGGACGTCATCTCGCCCTTGGCGAAATCGTACGTCTCCTGGGCCTTGGCGATGCTGGAGGTGGGTTTGAACGCGACGCGGAACACCAGCGGATTGCCGTTGGTGATGCCGCCGTTCACGCCGCCGGCGTGATTGGTGGCGGGCGTCACCAGGCGGTTGCGGTGGTGACCGCAGCAGCCGCCTTCGTGGTGGCCTTCACCGCCGTGGCAGCAGCCGCCCTCATGGTCGTGCTCTTCGCCGCCATGGCAGCATCCCTCGCCTTCGCCGTGCTCGTGGCAGCAGCCTTCGTGGTCGGCGCCATGCTCGTGGCAACCGCCGTGGCCGTGGCCGCCGCAGCCGGCGGGGGCGTAGACGTCATTGTGTTCGGAACCCTTCATCCGGGCGGCGGCGAAGCCGTCGCCGAACTCCACGCCGCGGACGCCGGGGATGGCGAAAATGGCGTGCGAGAGGCGGGATTCCACGCTGTCCCAGAAGGGCTCTCCGAGCCCGGCGGGGACGCCGGAAACGACGCACTCCACGACGCCGCCCAGCGAATCGCCTTCCTTCTGCGCCTGGTCCAAGGCGGCGTCCCACTGCGCCGGGTCGGCGATTCCGCCGATTTCGACGAGGCGGGCGTCGCAGCGGAACTGGACGCGGCCGCGGGTGGCGCCGGCGATGGTCGCGAAGAGGAGTTTCTTCGCGATGACGCCGGCCGCGACGACCGGGAGCGTCAGACGGCCGGAGAAATGGCCGCCGCCGCGCGGATCCTGGAAGCCGCCGTACTTGAGGTTCGCGGTGTAATCCGCGTGGCCCGGACGCGGGACGTTCAGCAGGGCCTCGTAGTCCTGGCTGCGGGTGTTCGTATTGTGGAAGACGATGGCGAGCGGGGCGCCGGTCGTATAGCCTTCGTAGACGCCGCTGAGAATCTGCGGCTCATCCGCCTCCACGCGCGGGGTCGTGCCCTTCGCGCCGCTCCGGCGGCGGGCGATGTCCGCCGCGAAATCCGCCTCGCTGAGCGGGATGCCCGGCGCGAGGCCGTCCACGACCACGCCGATCTCCTCTCCGTGCGACTCGCCGAAGATGCTTACTCTGAAGATGTTGCCAAAAGCGTTCATAGTTTGTCAAATAAGTCGTTGAAACCCGGGAAGGATTTGGCGACACAAGCCGTGTCGTCGATGTCCACGGGGCCGTCGGCGCCGAGCGCGGCCACCTTGAGGGCCATCACCATGCGGTGATCGGCGTGGGAAGTATAGCGGCCGCCCTTGAGCAGGTTCCCGGTGAGGAGACGCTGCGGGAGGGCCATGCCTTCGATGGTCATTTCATCCTCGTCCACCTGGACGGGAACGCCCATCTGCGTGAGCATGTCCACGATCGCGGCGGCGCGGTCGGTCTCCTTGTGGCGGAGGCGCTCCACGCCGCGGATGCGGCTCTCGCCCGGGCAGAAGGCGGCCAGCACGGCCACGATCGGGAAGAGGTCCGGGCAGTTGTTCAGGTCGGTCTCGAAGGCGCAGAGCGGCGCGCGGGCCACATGGATGGGCCCGGTCGTGGGCGTGTCGCCTTCCAGCTGGGACATGCTCGCCCCGGCGTCCATCAGGATGTCCATGATGGAGATGTCGGCCTGGAGAGACTGGGTGTCCAGCCCTTCCACCTCCACGTCGCCGAAGATGGCGCCGGCCACGAGGAAGTTCGCGGCGCCGGACCAGTCGCCCTCGATGCGGAAGTCCGCCGCACGGTAATGCTGCTGGCCGCGCATCTTGAAGGTCAGGCCGGTGCACAGGGTCCAGTCCTGCGTCTGCAGGAAATCGTCGCCCCCTTCCATCTCCGATCCGATCTCGATGCCGAACTTGCGGAGCACGTCCACCGTGATGAACATGTAAGGGATGCTGCGGGGGTCATGGACATAGACCGTGGAGCGGTTCCCGGCGAGCGGGAGGGCTGCCAGCAGGCCGGAGATGAGCTGCGAGCCGCCCTTGCCGGACACGTCGGCCCGGCCCGGGACCAGCGGTCCCTTGACCGTCAGGGGGATGAAGCAGTCGCCCTTGCGGCTCTCTTCCGGAATGTTCTCCGGGACGAGCCGCACCCCGAACGAGGCCATGATGTCGTGCGCCCCGGCGAGGGGACGGCCGAGGAGGGTCTTCTCGCCCGTCACGCGAACCGGGCCGTCGGCGACGACCGACAGGACCGGGATGAGCATCCGGGTGAGGAAGCCCGACTCGCCCACCGGCATTTCGCTGATGGACAGGCAGTTCTCGAAGGCGCCGATGCCGGTGATTTCCAGCTCGGAGCCCTTCACGGTCACCCGCGCGCCCAGTTTGCGGGCGGCGGCGAGGGCTGATTCGTTGTCCCCGCAGGGGGAATAGCCGGAGAGGTGCGAGGTGCCCTGGGCGAGCGCGGCGGCGACGATCGCCCGCTGCGCGAAGCTCTTGGACGCCGGCATCTCGAGCGTCTCGTCCGTGCCGATGAAACGGAAGTTGCCGTACACGGCTTCGTCCATCTCGGCGGCGGTCCACTGGCCCGGGGCCGTGGCCTCTTCCGCCGTGAGGCAGGCGTAGGTGAAGGGTGCGCCCTGCTTGAGGGCTTCCAGCCGGGATTCCCGGCCTTCGGGGCCCATGCAGAACGCCACGAGCGTGCCGGGCTCGGCCTCGCGGTAGAGGGCCATCACGCGGTCCGCATCGGCCTTGCAGGTGGCCGTGGTCACGATCTTGACCACTTCGCCCCCGAAGCGGCGGCCTTTGTCCAGCAGGGACAGCAGCGTGGCCTCCGGCGGCGTTCCTTCGAAATCGTGGAACGAACGGATGAGCATCGTGCCGTATTCCTGGCAGGCCTGGCGGATCTTGCGGCCCATCATCGGCGGGGCCTCCACTTCCAGGTCCACGTATTTGGCGCCGGCCTCGATGGCCTTGAGCAGCTGGTTTTCAGCGAGTTCTTCGGCCGGATTGCGGCCCTTGCGCGGCTGGGAGGCATAGAGTCCTTGCTCGGAGAGCACCTTGCCGGCGTCGTCCAGCAGGTCGCCTTCCGCGGCGACGCGCTGCGCGAGGCTGGCGATCCGGCACGTCGCGATGAGCGGCACGTCGGACTGCGTGAAGAGCTCTTCGATCTCCTCCTCGTCCAGGTCGCAGAGGTCCAGCCGGATCTCCGCCATCTCCACTTCCCCGCTTTCCAGGATCTCGAGGATCTCCTCCAGCGTCTTGCCTTGTATGGATGTACAAATCATAATGTCAATGCTTTAAGCGCCTCTGCGACGGTCAGGTCGCGGATGAGGACGGAGCCGATGCGCTCCGCGAGGACGAAGTGCACGAGCGAGCCCTCGGCCTTCTTGTCCTTGTCCATCGCGCCGGCGAGGGTTTCCACCGGGTAGGGGGCCTGCGTGGGGAGGCCGGCGGCGGCGAAGTCCGCCGTTAGGCGGGCCTCCAGGCCGGCCGACACGCCCAGCGCGTCGGAGAGCCGGGCGGCGAGGACGATGCCCATCGCGACGGCTTCGCCGTGCGTGATGTCGTCCCCGCGCCGGAGCGCCTCGTGCTCGATGGCATGGGCGAACGTGTGGCCCAGGTTGAGT